>Ga0123354_10016903_pt1 | contig 11426 bp, 7 predicted proteins | sample TergutLab28metaG_2_FD_97872 | JGI IMG/M metagenome (GOLD analysis project Ga0123354, IMG submission 97872) | Labiotermes labralis P4 segment gut microbial communities from Petit-Saut dam, French Guiana - Lab288 P4 | ecosystem: Host-associated > Arthropoda: Insects > Digestive system > Gut ... | reverse complement strand
ATGTAAACAAAACATGAAATTGGTTACTACTAGATTTAAGTCGGGAGGGCTACATGAGAAGCATGTAGTGGCAACTTGGAATCTTGGGAACCGTCTCAGCATTTGCTTATAGACACAGGGAAAACAAGAAAAACCTGTGTCGAGATGGCCGGTCGCAGGACCTTCCGTGTACTGACTTCTAGCCAGCAGTCCGGCATCTAAAGTAAAAAAAAAACACAAATGCACACACAGCACAACAAATACACATAAGATAACTACAACAATACACACGGCTAACCAACAACAATTACACACAAGACAACTTAAAAGTAGGAAAAAAACACACGAGACAAATTAGAATTTTACAACATGTACCAAAGGTAAAAACACCCAAGTAAGAGAGTACTGTTACAGTACATGTACAGTACATGTGGTGACCATTTTTTGTATATACGACAATCTTGTGAGTGTAACCCACATCGTTTACTAGAGTGGCCCTTCCCAAAAATTTAACTACAGTGTTTGCCGAAAACCCAGCAGTTTTTCAAAAATACTGCTGCATTCATTTTCTACATCAAGTCGTATTCTTGATTTTCATTACTTTTGTAGGTTTTCGTAGACCTATCGGAAGTTGTGAGGGTACTCTGTGCCGTCGGATTCAGCATCCGTCACATAGACGCTACTGAACAGAAAGACGTGACGCCCACTGGCACTGCCGGACAGGAACAGCGAGGTGGTTGTCGTGTTGTGGTGACCTGCACCACGTCAGGTCTTCGAGCTGTGTTGGAAACTGTGGGGGAAGAATGCGGGTGTTCAGTACAACACCGTGCAATGACAGCTGATGTTAAGACGGTTGGCGTAAACGTTATGACAAACAGCATGTCTAACATTTCCACAATTTAACATGTTACATCTATCTTTTCCTCTAGCTCTAGTATCAGTACATCTTACACTTTCTCTTTTAAAATATTCAAATCGAATTACTTTGATACTTTATTTTCTGAAATACGCTCCATCATTTCGTCTTTTTTTCTTACGTGCTTAATCCTGTATCTTTTAGCGGTGACCGTTTGCATGTATAAGTCATTATCACCTAATGCCTGTAATGTTTCCCAACCCCTTTTACGTTGAGGAATCCTTAAAATAATTCTTCAAATTCTGAGATACCTCTACCTTTACGAATATTTATAGGCTAGAGAAAAGGAGATAGCTGGGAGAACAATTCAATTACTGCTGAAGTTTAGTCAAGAAAACTGATTTCTAAACAGTCGCTAGGTGTGAGAAATGAAAAAGTATTACTTAGAGTCAAGGAGCTGAGGAATATTCTACATGAAATACGTAAATGGAAGGCTAACTGGATTGGTCATATTTTGCGTAGAAACTGCCTTCTACAACGGGTTATTGAAGGAAAGATAAAAAGGGGGATAGAGGTGACAGGAAGACGAGGAAGAGGACGTAGGAAGCTACTGGATGACCTTAAGGAAAGAAGAGGATACTATCATTTGAAGAAGGAAATTCTAGATCGCACTATGTGGAGAGCTCGCTTTGAAGGAGGCTTTGGACCTCTCGTAAGAAAGGCTACTAATTGAAATGAGTCGCTCTCTGTGTATGTATATAAACTGGGTTGCAGTGTAGGGAACAAATTGAAGCATTTTGCTTAAATGACGAGGGATATATTTTTTTTTTCGCAGTACTTCAAAATTTTAAACATTTTTACAGTGCTTTCTCGGAACTCTGGTTGGGAAACACTGACGTATATCAAGCTTTGAGTCTTGACACCACTGTCATGTTGAAGAGTGCTTAATGTGTATTTTCTATAGTGTAATATATGTATATTTTCCTGGATATTATTTCACACAGTCGCATATTTTTCCTACACCGAGATTTTTAAAATATACTTAATTCAGTAGACATACCTCAACCCAGTGGAGTCAGAAATTTAATTAGAAACCGATAGAATCTCAGAAGTCAAGAAGTTCAAGGATGGGGTAGTTTAGTAATTATACCTACTCGCTACGAGCTGCAATGTTCGGGGTTCGAACCGGGATTGAGTCAAGAGATATTCTCCTCTCGCTATCCATTCAGAATGGTCGTGGTGTTCAGCCAGCCAGCCTCTGCAATCGTTACCGAAGCAGCCGGGGTTTGACCTTGATCCTCTACCCCATTCGCCCTGAAGGTTAAGCAGAACTATGTTTCAACTGTCCAATTTGTACCTTAATGGCTGTCATGGGAACAGTTTTTCCTCTCACTCTAGCTTATAAACATTCATAGTTTCCGGGTTTATTCTTTTGGTGTTCTATTTATAATTATGATATTATTTGCACTGAAACACAATTAACAGAAAATGTCGAGTTGCTGTAATGCAGTTGCTTTTCATTACCTCGTTACAGGCAGATGCATTAATAGCTCCCTTTAGCGAGTCGGCTGCACTGATGTTGAGGGAACTGTTAATCAGATTAACAATGCATGATAATGAGCATAAAAAAACAGTATCCACACATATTCCTGATTCATCAGAAAGTACGACTACATGCAATGGACTCCAGGAACTGAAGCTCGAATCAGAATTGCAGGAGCAATTTGGACTTGGCTCTAGAAGCACTTTTTCTGTTTCTTCGGACAGCCTTTCGACTTCTGATTTAGGCCACTCTCTGCGAAAGGACAAAGTAAGATTTAATGCAATTAAGCATACGTGACGAAATAATAACTGGCAATACGTATTTAGTTTATACCGTAGGCTTCCAAATAACTAAGTGTTAAGCTCCATCAATTGTAAATACATGAAAATATATTTACACCATAGTATACACATATTATTATACAAAAACTTTATAAAAAACAGCACACCAAATTATGTGTTTTATCATTAAGAACTTTATAGCTGTTGTCAGTGTTTAAATTACAAGAAGAAAATATTTGTGTAATTTAGTTTGTGAATGTGAAATCAGCATAAAACTTATAGCTATAATAACAACATAAAAATGATTTCCCTGCAAAAATCGTAAACTTTGTTAAGATAAATTTTGTAACTTATTATTCGTATCTCATACAAGTGAAAATTCAGGCCGTCAAGAATGTGGCCTTGAAGATTATAGCCTTTTCTTTCATTATACTACTGAGAGTCTAAATAGCATCCATTTGCGGAGTATACTGAAAATGGAAATATAATTCCACTAGAAGCACGAGTAAGTATTTAAGATTTCACATGACTGTTTCACACACAACAACAGTAAAGTCATAAATGAAATATTCCGCAAATTAAAATAGATAAATATTTGTAATATAAATATAAAATAATGAATACTATAATGGCTTGGCCAAGTCTGTATGAATGACTAGTCGTAAGGAATACTAGGAGCGCCAGATGTGGCATTCCCTCGAATAAATAACATCGTGGCCTGATCAGGCCACGATGGAGGGAAGTAGCTGTACCGATATTATGAGCTGTATCGGAGGCTGCGGTTACAGTTTTTAGTGCTCCTGATGATGGGTGCTGTGACACCCGAAACATGTAGAGTGACTTTGCAGTGAATAAATATCTGCATACTGTTGCATCTAGTTGGATTTTTATTAAGACGGAACATTATTAATTATTAGCGTATTAGGCAACAGAACTTCCCCCCCCCCCAAATAATGATACTTGTTTTTATTTGTCATAAAATACTTTACATTTATTACGTAGATCCAGGAATCAGATTAAATTAAATAGCCATATTAGTAATGTGTCGGTAGAGCAGCCGGCTAGCTCGTAGCAACGCGAGTCTTTATCCCTTTATTTCCGCACTAACCCTGTAGTTCAGACGGACAACAAAAAGCCTCGTTCGGATGTTGGCTACTGCCACAAAGGTGACAATTACATAAATGCATGGCAAAATATCGTTAAGCAACTAAGCGCTGTATCTCGATATGTGATGGGAATGTTTTTCATATTGAACCAGCACTTTTAACAGGGAAAAGGAACAAACTGAAGTCGGCGACAATTGTTTCAGCATTAAGCCAGTTACTTATTCTCCAGGAAATCTCTTCATGCCCAACCAGTCCGGCGGTAAGGGATAATAACTACTTGGGAGTGCTTCAGTTTCCGTCGATGGAAACTCTGGCGACACCAAAGATTTCCGGATCTGCTTGCGTTACTCTGTGTCCGTCGTCAGAAGTGCGGAGAGAAGAGGATATCGAGAAGAAATTGAAACTAGCAGCCTCTTGTATCCAGGAGGTCTTGGCAATACACCGCCGTGATTCTGCGACAACACCCAAACATTCAAGCTTCTTTAAGGTACCGAATGTTCCTGTCAGCAAGAGGAAAGGCACTCCCAACTTTCTTCAAGGAGAATCTCCGAAATGCGTTGTTGAGAAACCAATGAAACCTCGACCATTGACCCCTATTCCGGTGAAAAAAGTAAAAGTTTCGGTGTCTGACAAATCGCCTGCCCTACGAATGCCTAATTCTTCCAGCATAAAACGGACAAATTTGGGAATCAATCGTAAATAAAATCTAACTCAATTTTGCTTGTGATATTGCTACATAAAAATCATTATCTGTATGTTTATATAGCCTACATCTTTATTAAAATGATCTCATTTTTTGTTGAAAGTTTAAGGAAAACCATTAAGTTAAGCTGACAATTAAGGTGATGTATTTGATATAAATATATTTTCATTTATGCATTTATAACCAACAGATATGGCAGAAGATTTTCAGTTTGTGGCTGATGGAAGGGATTTTATTTGTTCTGCGTGTGATCAGCTTTATTACGGTTGACAATATCCTGACTATTGTCACCTCAATAACAAAACGACCAGACATGTTTTGGGAGTACGAATGTTAGACTGTGAATGATACTTTGTTTATGTAAAGTTTAAAGTGATTGATAAAAGAGTTGTAATTCATATCAGAACAAACAAAATCTCTTGTCGTGAGCATCAACTGGACTATATCATCTGATGAATTGGTATAGACCTTTGAATAAAAGAGCATTTGTTTTGTGTAGAGAATCATTGCTCACAAATCTCTTTATCCCTGCTTGTAAATTTGATTATGGTCGTTTTCATACTCCGCATGTGTTACGAAAGAAACATGAATTATATAAATTAGAAGTGTAATGGTAAATGCCAATTAGTGTGATATATAAAAAATTATTAAGTTTATTAAGACTTTATATTCATTGTAAATAGCGCTTCAGTACTATGTTTAAATAATCAAAGGAAAAAGCGTGAAATACTTTTAAAATGGCTATCTAAAAATATGATAAACGTTACATTTGTACTTCATAGAAAATATAAATATTTTACATGACAATGGCTATATTTTATTTAATTTAAATGTAAGATTTCAGTGCAGTGAAAACCAAAATCCTCATACCTGGATCCAAATTCAGTTACTTCAGTACACACAACATAAAATAATTTTTCTTTAAAATACACTTGCCTGAATATTACTTTCCTATCCACCAATCGTGCGAAGAGTGCCATGCCGGACACTTCGCAACATAACATTACACAACACGGCATGCTGCCACAATACCCAACCGGTACAGTGAAATTAATGTGACTTTCTATAGTGTGATTTTAGCAAGGAAGTTAAGGCTCCCTGCTGATGGTCTTAGGACAGAAACAAGTCGGAAAGTTTTAATGTTTTTGTGTGTCAAATTTTATAAATTTTATTTATGCGCAGTGGTTGGTATAATAATTGAATAATACATACTAAACCTTAGTCTGAAATAGAGAAGATATGAGAATACGTGGGGGTGGGGAGACATTAATAAATCTAATAGGAACGTGGAGTTAATATGTGGATTCGATTCTTCCGGCTGAATAAATAGCCCAGTAGTGGACTACTTTGAAAGGACCTTCCCCACAAGCCGAGTGAATCTGCGCCATTGAATGTGATTGATAATAATAGGGTAGATTTTCGTTATTTGTTCTGCAAGGTGTTTCATCGGCACTACGTAATTGCGTGACACTCCACCATGTTAACGAGGACCATACCGAGGCCTCTGTTGGTAGAAGTTTAAAATTCGGTACCAAGGAACCTGAAAAGTCTAATGGCTTAAAAAATGGTTCAGTTTGAATTCCGACCTGTGTTTCCCTTAAGGATAAAAGCTAGAAATCAATACTTTTTGCACCACTTTGTATAGTTTTGTCTTTAAATTTAATTTAACATCGTCTGTTGATCTCAGCATCAAGTGTCTTCTTACAAAACAGTATTAGTTCAGTTCTAAAAGTTGAGAAGGCTTTCCAGATATGCCGTAAGCCCCGTTGAAAGAAAAGCTAATTTCTGTGAGAATATTTATATTTAGCAATAAATTTGACTGTAAATTTTTTATCCTGAAAGTTCCAATATTAGTTCATTCTACATGGAATTGTAGGGCTCTGCAAATTGAAATAATAATACAAATAAAAACTTGCATTAACATTAATCAAGATTAGCTACAATTTTACTAAACAAACTGAACAGAAGCAAAGTTTGAGGTCTCCATAGCACTGACGTGGATGTTCTGTGCTCCTGGATTACTAAACAAAGTTTCAAAGAAATATAGTACCTCCGACGTAAAGAGCTATTATCTTCTATAAAACAACTGAGTTGTCGAATACTGACGAATAAGTTACTACTATCCCTATAAAAGCCGGGAAATTAAAATAAGCTTTACGCAGCTTAATGTCCCATTGGACCAGAATCCCGAAAAAAAAATGCTGAAACTTTGGATGTATATAATACAAATGGGAGTTAGAAAGTGATGTCGTTGGCAGTAGCATCAGCTATGAATGGAATCCGGGGAATAAGAGAATTATTTTTCATATTTTTGTGGAAATTAAAATTTGATGAAATTCCCCTAGACCAGTTCCTAAATAGTTGTGCCATCTTCTGAAAACATTCCTTTTATTTTCAAAATATTTCACTAAATATTTTGAGCCGGGTAGCTCAGTCGGTATAGCGACTGACTACGGGCTGGACGGTCCGGGGTCGAATCCCGGTGGGGACGAGGTTTTCCGCCCGTCCAGACCGGCCCTGTGGCTCACCCAACCTCCTGTAAAATGGGTACAGGATCTTTCCCGGGTGTAAAGTGCGGTCGGGGCGTGCTGCTGACCACTCACCCCCTTCTAGTGCCGTCGTCATGGAAGAGTAGAGCTATACCTCTACCCACCCTCTGGGCCACATCAGGCCTGTAAAGAAATTACTTTGCCTTTTATTTCGCTAAATATTGCAGACGGTTTGCTGCATGTAGTCCCTTTCTCTGTTACCGAAAGGAAACTGACGATTGCAAGATGCTCAGGCAAAACTCGTCCCTCATTCATTCTTTGTAGAACTGAATTACAATCTTATCTTCCATCGAGCAAATTGGTGTAAACGTAATTCCGTAGACTTGCATTCTTAATGTTTCCGGTTCTGACGTGGGACGAAGCATGAGCTATCTTGATTTAGATTTTTAGTGCCACTATGCAAATCGTAGAATAACACTCGACGAGGTCAGAACAACTTGCTTCAAAATTCTTTCTCAAACATTCCTTTACAAATAAACCCACCTCTGACGATTTACTCTAGTACCTAGATTCAGAAACTCCCAGCGCAGCACAATAAACCACAAAATGTATCATTCATGCTAAGTGTTAAATGTGAAGTGTTAACAGGCAGAATTGAGTCTGGTTATTACAAGTTTATGAATGTGACGAAGAATACCATAGCCAAAATTCTAGATACGAACAGCCTGTAAAATAAAGTTTCAGGTGCGAACAAGATACATCATCTTCTTCCTCTTCTTCTACTTCTTCTTCTTCTTCTATGGCGCTACAACTGTGATAGAGTCTGGACCTTTTCGACAATAACCTCCCATTTAAGGCGGTCCTGTACTTGTTCTGCCCACCTCATGAGCTTCATCTCTTCAGATCATTCCTGACATCATCTTTCCATCGAGACTTGGGCCTTCCAGCTGGTCTTCCTGTGAATGTATTCTTTTTAATATGTGAGTTTCGGGCATTCTATTTATTTCTCCAAACCAACTCAATCGTTGGGCTTTAACATAATTTATTATGATCCAGTGTGTAACTAATTCGTCCATCTCCTTATTTCCAAATAACGTTGGCTCCCTTAGTTGACCCAATAATATTTTCCTCTCAAACACAGAGAGTTTTTGTATAATATTTTCTTTCAGGACCCGTGTTTCACAGCTGCGAACAAGATACATATATTCACAAAATTATTTGTGTACATAGGTAAAAGTACTGACCCACAGATCAAGTATAAAGGAGACGTACAGTGCTGCACTGTGTACTCTTCAGCTATATATGACTTCCGGATCAGGTTTCCACACTATTTGATTGTAACCTGTATTTATTCAAAGGTGAATTCCACTCCTGTCGTGCCTATGCAAGCACAAAGGGGGAGAGAAAGTATAGGCCCAATCCATTTGCAACGTCGGCACTTGAAGGTTGTTGGTGTTTAGCACCACGCCCCGGCTGTTTTGCTCCACTGAAGGACTCGGTACTCCATCTTCAGGAGGTTAGGTTCGCCTCGGGACCGGTCTGGATGGAGACGGAAATACTCGCTCACAACGGGATTCCATCCCCGGACCTTCCTTACCGCAACGAGTTGCAGTGTAATTCTTTAAAGCAATGTAATAATTGAGATGCCCTTCCTGCCGTGATACTGAAGCTCTGTGTCCACGCGATAATAGTCTATACGCTTTTTGCGATTCTGGCAGGAAATGGACACTATTACGCAATATAGCACTAATCGGTTTGGCCCTTCTAATGCAGTGAGTTTGTTCCCTGTGATGTATAAAATTAACCCATATATATCATTTAGTTGGTCTTAATGATTCAAAGGGTTGCAGTTATTTCGTTTACAATAATGGATAAATGTGGAATTGTAGAATGGAGCATGAACCGTTTTAAAGTGACGTATTCTCCTTCTTGCTATTTTTTCTCGTATCATTGGCTTTCGTGCTGACGTGTCTGCAGACCCCATCTCTTTGCTACGCTGTCGGTATAACCGTGCACACCAGTGAAATGTTCCTTTTTTGTGGTCTGTTAATCATTTAACTTATCGAAAATGTGATTGAAACAAACGTTGTGGATCTCGATAGTGATTATATTTTATTTTTTGCTACAATTTTTTTATTGTGATAAATTTTTTAGAAAAACCTGGAAGTTTGTGAGAGGCGCTTTTCAGGTAGGTGTTTGAAAATATTTATTTTGCGAATTTGTCTAAAATTTTGTTCTTATACGTAAATAAATTGAATTATTTGACAATTGTTTATATAGACTCGCAACTGATTGTCACTGGTTGTTGATGTGTTAATACTAAATTAGTATAATCTTTATCCTTGTTATGAGGTGTGAATGTGTGTCCGAATCACTGCCCTTAAGATCCCACGTCCCATTACCCGGTTGACAGTTTAACGTGCAGTGTGTGACAAAAAAACGAAAAGTACAATTTTACCATTTAATTTTTAATTTTTAATTTCTATTGTCTCCTACACGTTTCGAACTTCTTGGGTTCATCTTCACGGAGACAGTTGTTTATGCAGTATGGTATTTTTTTATTAATTGGTGTGAGCAGTCTGGTGGATAGGCATGTGTGTTAGACCACACTTTCCTATCCACCACACTCTTCATACCGATAAATGCAAAACATACCATACTGCATATACAAATGTCTCCCTGAGAATGAACCCAAGAAGTTCGAAAAATGGAAACAACATAAATTAAAAACTAAATACTAATTTGAAAGATAGTGTCTTTCTTTGGTTTATTTTATATAATTGTAGCACACTGCACGGTACAAAAAAAAATAAAATTAACGAGCATGTTGCGTTGGAACAAATAAAGTATTCTGGAAAAAAACATGTCTCTATATCACTTTGTCCATCACTACTTTTATTAGGTAGGCTAACGTGGAAGTAAACCCTGGTTAATAACGTGGGAAATTACAGTCCTTCCACAGATACAGGGAAGAACTCGGTGTAAACATTATTTAAAGTTTGCTTTCCACAAAATCAAAATAGGCATTTCCTGTTTCAAAGATCGTTCAATTAATTATGCGTAAGAAAATAATTTAGAAATGAGGAAAATGGCACATTCATATCACTGTGGTGGCCATTTGTCGAAATACTGAGGATTGCCAAGTAATGGCAGGTACAGTTTATCCTAACGAAAAAAAAATTGTTTATTTATTTCTATATTTGTATTTAACAACGTTATCAGCTACTCGGACTGTACATGGTCAAAATTGAATTGACTTTTTCGGGTAGTAAATTGATTGGATTAAAGAATTTTCTTTGTATATGAACATGATATACACATTTATAATTTCTGCTTCCCCTTTAATTGATGTTCTCACTCGTGCTTTATCAATCACATTCGAACATTCGCCTGTTTTGTGTGCATCGTTTTTAGTTGTTCTTCGTTATTCTTGTCATCAGCGTATGGCGCTACACAAACAGCTATCGCTGATTAATATTGCATCTGTTACACTGACGGTCGCACTTGTCAAAACCTTACTTTTGTCATCGAACATGGGCACGTGTGAGGATATGTAATTCATTTATTTATATTCAATATTTATACAAATTATACACACAGGTTGTAATTTTGTTTCAGATTCCATAAATTATAAATACACATGTCAAGTTTCAGTACGACATATTAAATTCAATAGTTAACATTATGTACCTTGTAAGTGACCAACTTGTCGCACAATTGTTTGCATTTTGTGTTTATTTAGATCTTCCACATGCTTCGAGCAATCTTATATTCATCCTCAGGAGGACAATTGTTTTATAACAACGTCTGGTATAACCACTCTGAGTTGGTGTCTGACCGGTATGGGCAGACACCAACTCAGAGTGGTTATACCACCAACCCAGCGTGTTTATACCAGATGTTGTATTAATACAATTGTCCTCCTGAGGATGAGCACAAGATTGCTCGAAACATGTAGAGGATCTAAATAAACACAACATGCAAAAAACTGTGCATGTTGGTCACTTACCTGGTATATATATATATATATATATATATATGAAGATGGACGGTCAGAAACACTTAAAAAAAGCTAACTATCTTTATCGTTTCACCTGCATTTTGTAGTTCATTTAAGTAACACAGCAAAAAATGCACATATACAGGGTGTCCCAGGAGGAATGTGCCAGACTTCGGGAGAGTGTTCCTTATGTTAAAGTATACCGATATAACCCAAAACACCTATATCCAAATTTGAACGTTTACGGAGATAATGGCCTGAGAAAAGTGGGGGCTTCTTGCGGTTCCAAATACTGTAACGTGCACAGCTGATACGTCACGTGACAGTGCTAACGTCCTCGAGAGTTGAATGCAGTGTTCACTGTGCCTGCGCGACGGTTTGCGCAGTCAGCCATGTTACGTCACCGCAGGGCCTTCTCATGTATAGTTCTTGGAACCCTAAGGACAACTATGACATGAGTGCGAGTGTT
>Ga0123354_10016901_pt1 | contig 11426 bp, 8 predicted proteins | sample TergutLab28metaG_2_FD_97872 | JGI IMG/M metagenome (GOLD analysis project Ga0123354, IMG submission 97872) | Labiotermes labralis P4 segment gut microbial communities from Petit-Saut dam, French Guiana - Lab288 P4 | ecosystem: Host-associated > Arthropoda: Insects > Digestive system > Gut ... | reverse complement strand
TGAACTGTTTGCCGTGGCCCATGAAGCCGGATGTCTGCACGCCGCCGCCGGTCATTGAGGCCATTTCCGAGAAGGTCATGCCCAGCGGCGTCATGCCGGTATGTTCGCGGTTGACAATGATGACACCGCCGGAAACCGGCTCGATACCGCAAATGCATTCAAAACAGCCGCAGCTTGTCATGGGATCCTGCATAATCGAATACAGGGACACCTGTTTCAGCGCGCCGTGCGATGCTTCGGCAACCGCGGTGTTCACGTCGTTCCATATCCCCAATTTTTCATCGACGGCCTGCTCTTTGGTTACGAGTTTGCAGGGGCCGTTGGGATCGAGTTCGTTGGTAGCTTTGGCATCCAGCCAGGAAACAGCGCCGCACAGGCCCAGCCGTTCCGGGGTAACCACGCATACATGCGCCGGGGAGAACGACTGGCAGAGTATACAATTGTAAAAAACTTTGACGCTTTCGTCGGTCAGGGACTGGAGCCGGGCGTCGCGCGCGTCGTACACCTTGTTCGCCTCGGCGCGCAGGTCTTTGAGTTTGTCCGCATCGGTGATAATTTTCACCTGACATTTATCGGCGACTGCGCCGAACTCATCAATAATTTTGCTGTACAGAACCTCGCCGAAATGACGCGCCCGGAAACCGGCGGCAAAGGCGGTCTTGTTCACCCGTATGCGGATTAAATCCCGCTGGCCGGTGTGCATAACGCCTTCGATAAAATTGAGGTAGTGGTGTATTTTCCGTTCAAACACCGGCTCAAAATCGGACTGCATATTTTTCCCCGAGACCTCGACGATAATTCCCAGGGCAATTCGGCTGCCCGGCTCAAACGCGTCAAGATCCGGGCCAATCAGTTCGATGGAATGATCCTCAATTTCATATGCGGATTTCTGGCGCACCCACTCAAAGCAGTCCATCCGCGTGCTGTCAATATCAACCTGGGTATCGTTGCGCCTGACAATCTCGCCTTCAAACGCCGATGAAAACGCCACCGGTATATCGATTTTTGTCGTTTTAATTTTGATGTCGCGGGCTTCCAGCGATGTTTCGATAAAATCCTTTGTATCCGGCTGGATGATAAGACTCTTGGGAACTCTCCACATGTCCTTCGCATCGTTGGTGATGACCGGGAAACCCATGGCAATGGCGCCGCCTCCGCAGGCAACCACAATGTCCGCCACCGGATCAAAGGCGTTCACAAAAGCGCGTATGCGGTGGAAACTGTAGTGATCAAACGCCGCGCGGTCGCCGGGCTGCACGGCGCCGAAGATCATGGCGGCCCGGTTCACCAGGGAAATAATGTGCGTAACAGCCCAAATATCCGGGCCGGTGGGCACGACGCGCACGGGGAAACCCATTTTGATGTCCATGCGGCGCGCCTGATCGATAATGCCGCCGATGAGGAACACAAAAATCGCCCGCGACTGGTAGCCCTTTATCAGCGCGGCGGCTTCTTCGTCGGATGGAGCCGGCCCTATGATCACCACAAAGCCGGGTATGTCGCCTGTTACAAGGGGAACGCCCAGTTCGCGCACTTCCGCGTCGGACATATGGCCCCAATACTCATCGCCGTAGGGCCTGGGGCTTTTCGCGTATTTGCACGCCTCGATAATTTCCGCCGCGATGAATGTCGCGTAACCGGAGAGGAACGCGCCGTCCAGGCGGTGGCGGGCGCGGGCCGTATCGTCAGCGAGCCATGTGCGGCCCTCAGGGCCCGGCTGACGGAGAGAAGCCAGACATTCCTTCAGTTCGCCCAGAACTGTTATTCTTTTTGACAGATATGTGTAGATATTTGCCAGAAAATACGCGGTATCGGGCATTTTCACCGGAGCGTTTTCGCCGAGTTCGGCGATGGTTTCATTCAGGGTTTTTTCGGCGACCGCAAACATTTCTTCGGCGCCGTCGTACACGCGGTTAAAAAGCAATTTCATGGTATTATCCTTGACTGTCTATCTTTTCTTTTATCAAACGTATATCATTGGTAACAGCGGGGCATGTTTCAAACGGGGAAATGCCCTGCCTGTCCGCGTTTATCACGGTATCGCTGAAATGTATGAAACCCAAAAAATCAGCTTTGGGAATTATATCGGAAAAGTACGATTCATCTTCACTGCCGCGTATCTTGTTCGCCACAACCTGTACTTTTTTAATGCCCAAATCGGCGGCAAGTTGTTTTACCCGCTGGTAGGTCTGTATGCTGCGGCTTCCCGGCTCCACAACCGCGATAAAACGGTCCATTGACGCCGCGGTGCCCCGGCCCAGATGTTCCAGCCCCGCTTCCATGTCCATGATGACCACTTCATCCCGCGCGATGACCAGATGCGAAAGCAACTGCTTGACCATTACGTTTTCGGGGCAGACGCAGCCCCCTCCGCCTGTTTCAACAGTTCCCATCACCAGAAGTTTTACGCCGTACTTTTCAATGCTGAAGCGCTCCGGTATATCATCAACCTTGGGATTCAGTTTGAAAAATTTCCCCATGCCGTCGGATGAAGCGCCGGTGCGTTCTGCGATCAGCTCTTTCATTTTCGCAATGGGGGTAATTGAATTTACTTCGGCAGGGCTGAAGCCCAGGGCAAGCCCCAGGTTGGCGTCCGGATCAACATCCACCGCAAGAACTTTTTTTCCCTCACCGGCGTATAGCCGCGCGAGCACTGCGGCAAGGGTGGTCTTGCCTACCCCGCCTTTCCCAGTAACCGCTATTTTCATATTTTCCGTTCCTGTCGCAGGTTTTTCCCCGCTTTATACTTTATATTCCCAATGCGGCGCGTTTTGCTTCTATACCGTCGATCATTGATTTGACCAGCGCGTGAGGATCTGTATTGATGACGAAGCCCGCGCCGGTCATCTTCCGTGTTCCTTCGGTGATGAGTTCCATCATTTGGGAACTGCCGCTCACCTGCGGCTCAACGCCCAGGTATACATCAAGGCCGGTGGACACCACGTAATTGGCGATTGCCACGGCTTTTTCGCTCATCCATTCCGGCGCGCAGCCGATAACGGGAATTTGCGTGGTATCCACGCCCCAGTCGCGCGCAATGCCCGTGGCAAGGAGCATCATGCGGCTGATGTCAACGCAGGCGCCCATGTGCAGTATGGGCGGGATATTTGCCAGTTCGCAGACACGGCGCAGTCCCGCTCCGCAGAATTCTTTCGCGTCACGGTTCATGAGGCCGGCTTTGGTGGCGACCTGCGCCGCGCAGCCGGAAGCGACAATGAGTATATCATTTGCCAGGAGTTCCTTCATTATTTCGAAGTGGGAATAATCTGGCCGCACGCGGGGATTGTTGCAGCCGACTATGGCGACCGCGCCCCGGAGTACGCCCGCTTTGATTGCGTCCACAGCGGGTTTGTAGGTTCCGTATTCATCGACATGGCTGGAGGCAACTCCGTCAAGGCGGGAGATGATCTGCTCGCAGGAATAGCCGACTTCTGCCTTCTGTTTTACGGGCGGAATAAAAACCCTGGCGCGGTTGCGGTTGGGATAATTGTCAATGGCCATGCGTACCAGATCTTTGGCCTGTTCAAACGCGGTCTCCGGTTTGAATTCGACATAGATGGAACCGGGGATACGCGCGATGGGGGAACTGGTTACAAATTTGGTGTGGAAACATTCACATAACGTGGAAAGAGCGGGGAAAATGCACTGTACGTCAACGCACATCATTTCAACCGCGCCGGTGAGCACGGCGTTCTCCTGCTGCAAAAAGTTACCCGCCATGCGTACGCCGTGACGCATGGCGACTTCATTTGCCGTACAGCACAGGCCCACGATATTAATGCCCTTTGCGCCTTTGGTGCGGGCATACTCGACAAGATCCCGCACTTCCGCCGCGGTAACCACCATTTCGGAAAAAGCCGGGTCGTGGCCATGGATAATAATGTTCACCATATCGGCTTCCAGAACGCCGAGGTTGCCTTCGGTGTTCCGTGCAGTGGGCGTGCCGAACAGTATATCAGAAACTTCGGTGGACAGCATTGAACCGCCCCAGCCGTCGGCGAGGCCGGCGCGCAGCCCCTGGCGGACCAGAGCGTCCGCGTCCGCGGTGTTACCCATGGTGGACATGTGGAGTGAAGTGGCTATCTCGCGGTCGATGGCGCGCGGCTCGATTCCCTGTTCTTTCCAGACTTTCTGGCGCTCGGGTGTGGCGCGTTTGAGAAAATTCTGGAAACCAAAAGGCTTGCCGAATTCCAGAAGGCCCGCTTCCGCTACCTCATGGGCAATATCAAAAATATCCTTGCCCTCTGTCGGAATGTGGAATTCCGCTGCCAGGCGGAGGAGTTTCTGCTCATCCCTGATCTTATAGTTGGCGTTCGCGCCCGCGCTGTGCAGCACATGGAGTATCTCGCGGGCATGATCCGAATGTGAAGCGGTCCCTGCCGCGACACTGCGCAGATAGGAACGCCCGGCAATCGCATGGGCGTCCGCCCCGCATATGCCCCGGTCAGCTTTGGGCGTAATGCGGCAGGGCCCCATGGAGCAGATCCTGCAGCAGACTCCGGTTTCACCGAATTTGCAATGGGGGCTTTGTTTTTTATTCCTGTCTTCCCAGGTTTCTACGCAGGCTTCGCAGGCGATATTCCGTAACTGCGCGTTTACTTCATCCATTTTATCAATGGTTGTCAGACCATCATAATTCTTCACTATTACAATCCTTACCGGACATCAGTCCTTACGGAGAGTATACAGCAATCACAGGAATATACAACAGGATATTGAGCGCTTTAATGAGCCAGGTCAATGACGCGGCCCGGGCGCATGGCGGCTGAAATCCGCCGGCAGTTCAAAGAGATAAATAAAAACTGATCACCTTTATAATGTGGCCTTCTCAACCCAGTTCCCGCAGATTTTTACTGCTTCGGCGGCGTTCCGGCTGCAGGCGTCGGCGCCGGAATAGCCGCAGGCTTCCGGGCTGACCGCATTGCCGCCGATAATTACCTTGATCGTATCACGCAGCCCCGCGTCGATCAGCGCCTGAATGGTGCGTTTCATGGATTCGATGGAAAGGGTTAAAACTCCGGACATTCCCAGAATATCAGGCTTGTACTCCTGTACCGCTTTGATAAAAGCCGCCGGCGCCTGATCAATGCCGATATCAATCACTTTGTATCCGGCAGCCTCAACCATTGCCTTAAAAATATTTTTGCCTATATCGTGAATATCCCCTTCGACAGTGCCCAGAACAATAGTTCCCCGACAGCCGCCGCTGTCCGATCCCAAAAGAGAATCGAGTTTTTCAATGGTACCTGACAGCAATTCCCCGGCAAAAATCAAATCACCGACAAAATATTCGCCTTTTTTGAAATTCTCGCCGACTATTTCCATACCCTGCCGGCACGCTTCTATTACATTCCTCACATCATCAGGTCCGGGCCAGGATATTATGAACCGGTCCAGCATCAGATTGACTGCCTCTTCATCAAGTTCTCCGACCAATTGGGTCAGTTTTTCAGTGTCTATCATCATATTCTCCTTGTGAACAATCCTCTGCGGAACGCGGACAGGTAAGAACGGCAATTTTTATCCCTGCCCAGGAGCGCCTGCGCCGCATACAAGGCTGCCCGCATATCAGAGGATACGGGATCCAGTATCGCGCAGTCCATGCCGGCGGCCATTGCCATGGCCAGGAATTGCATATTAATCGCCTTTCGGCAGGGCATTCCGAACGATACATTGCTCAGGCCCCCGGTTATATGAATATCCGGATACTGCTTTTTTATCATGATAATTGAATCGGCAAATTCAAGCAATGAATTTTCATTGGCGCAGAGGGCCGTAATCAGAGGATCGATAAAAAGCCGATCCCGGGCAATGCCGTATTTGTGTGCTTTTTCAATTATTGCAGCGGCGATATTGAATCTGACAGCAGCGTCCCGGGAAATTCCGTCCGCATCACAGGTTAAGGCGATAATTTTCCACCCCGAATCCGCGGCCTTCGGAAAAACCACTTCGCACTTGCCGTGCTCTTCGGATATAGAATTTAATATGCCAGGCTTTTTTACCAGCGGCATTATATCAAGCAATGTATGAGGATCCGGGCTGTCGATGCACAGCGGCGTCTCAACGGCATCCTGGACAACGCCGATAAGCCAACTGAGGGTTTCGTACTCTGTATCAGGATCGGCGCCGGCCGCGATATCAAGATAATCGGCGCCTGCCTCCGTTTGCCTGATTGCAAGATTCCGGATGAGCGTTTCATCGCGCTCCCTGATTGCCCGGGCTACAGACGGTATTGAGCCGTTGATCTTTTCACCGATAATAATCATTGTTTTTTCCTGACCGGAACGCTTCATTTATATGAAGCAGATAGTACCGGCTTTTACTTGTGATTTTAAAATGATATAATATGAAAAATCATTCTGTACAGAGGGAAAAAATGATAATAATCGGTGAGAAATTAAACGGTTCCATTCCGTCAATGGCAAAGGCAATTGCCGAAAAAAATGAAACATATATCCGCGATTTGGCGGTAAAACAATCAAAAGCTGGCGCCCAATTTCTTGATGTCTGCGCCTCGGTTCCGGAGACGGAGGAAGTTGGCGTTCTGAAATGGCTCATAGGGCTCGTGCAGGACGCATGCGAAACCCCCATCTGCATTGACAGTCCCAGCCCGAAATCCTGTGTTCAGGCGATACAGTTCTGCAAAAGGCCCGGACTGATCAATTCGGTTTCCGGCGAAGGCCGCAAAATTGACACTATTTTTCCGGTTATTGCGGATACAAAATGGGAGTGCATTGCGCTTCTGTCAGATGACAAGGGCATACCCCGCACCGTGGAAAGAAGACTGGAAGTTTTTCAAAATATCATGGCAAAAGCCGCTGAATATAAAATTCCCGTTGAACGCCTTCATGTCGATCCCCTTATAGAAATGCTGGGCGCATCCGAAGACGGAATCGCCAAGGTAACAGCGACCATTGCCGAAGTTAAAAAACGCCAGCCTCATATTCACGTAACAGGCGGCGCCAGCAATATTTCCTATAACCTGCCAGCGCGGAAATTTATTAACCGCGCGTTCATCATTCTTGCGATGAACGCCGGCATGGACAGCGCCATCATCGATCCCCTGAACAATGACATGATGGGCCTGCTCTACGCGACAGAAGCCCTGCTCGGCAAAGATGAGATGTGCCTGGAGTATATCAGCGCCTTCAGGGAAGGGGTCTTCAGCTAACACCGGCGAGGGGGACAGGCAGGCGGGCTCGGAAACATGACTCGGGAACCCGGCCCAGCAGCCTCTGACCGGTCTTTTTCTTTTCAACCCATTATTTTGTTGTTTGAATGCCATGGTCTTTTCTCATATTCCTCATACCGGTCAGCTATTTTTGCGTCGCTAGTTTTTACTTTTTCTCAGTAGTCTGCTCAGCCGGAGAGCCTCAAATGTTTCCGAGCCCGCCTGCCTGTCCCCCTCGCCGGCATTATCTGAATATGTATTACTGCGAGAAATTCGTTCATAATTGCGAAAAATAACAGACATATATCATATTATACTGGCATAAGCCTCAACATGGCGTTTGCGGCTGGGGAAACATTCACGACTCCCCGGCGCAGACTGCACAAAAACCTCTGAAGAGAGTGAGGCAGCCCCGTTTTCTATTTTATAAATTTTCATTACTATTTAAATTTTATATATCTAACTGTTCTATCTGTTAACCCCATAACTGAGGCTTTAAATTCAGAAAATGTAATATATAAATCTCCATTAAGAAAATAAAATGGATATTTGTCAATAGAATAATATTCATAATCATCACTGGAATAATGTGAATGTAAGAATATTTTATTATTTTCAACAGTATATTTATCCCATGTAGGCCAATCATCACGATCAGATACATTATTATAATTATTAGTTCCGAAATTTGTATATGTATTATTTTTAAATATATAAATATCGTAATAATTATATGTTCCGCTTTTATAGGAATTTTCACTTCTCCAATATCCTATAAAATTGGAATTTGAAAATTTATTATCACCTAAATCACAGCTAGTAACAAAAAATGTTGAAATAATAACTGACATTACAAAAATTGGTAAATATTTTACTTTCATAAAATCCTCCATGTAATAAATCATCTGCATCATAAATAACAGTATTTTATAAATTTAATCGTGAAATCGTTTCTCATACCAGGAAACAAATTCCACCCGCCTTGCTATTACGTATAAAACTGCGAAGAATATGGCTAAATGCTATTTAAATATTACTAAAAAATCAGTGAAAAATCAAATATTTTTAAAAAATTTATTTTAAAAACTGGCCATTAACTTTACATATATGACATAAAATTCCAAACATTGTGCGTAATGTGGGCGAGGAACGGCATTGAGAAATGTTATATTGGGGAGAGATCTGGAGTCTCGGTTTTCACCAAAATACATGATGCAATTATCCGCTGCGAGTAATGCCGGTCAGGGGAACAGACGCAGTTGGGAGAATTGTACTTCATCTATATTTTCGCGTAATGCCGGTAAGGGGAACGGGCGCGACCGTGAAAGCATTCGAGGCTCCCCGCGGAAGCAGATGCGGCAGAAAAAGTCGGGAGGCGGACGGAACAAATGCGGTATGGCGCTACGCACACGAGAACACGCAGAATTTTGAAACAACGAAATGCTTGATGTATATCACAAGGCCATACTGCAGCTGCTGTAGCGGATTCCCTGATCATGTTTTCGCGGTCGCGCCCGTTCCCCTTACCGGTGTTGGGCGGCAACAGCTGCTCCGTAGGGTTCCCGCAAAATGTTTTCCGGGTTGCGCCCGTCCCCCTGACCGGTTTTTGCGCAGTTTGTGATTGCGTCTGATATATTCGGTAATTAATCCGATAAAACCAAAAATAGTACAAAATAATCCGCTTTTTGCCCCCGTTCTCATTTGCCATTCGGCTGCTTATCCGGTACTTTGTTTACATTGTATGTTTGGCGGCAGATTACAAAAACATCATCTTTTCATTCTTCTGTGGCTGGTTTACTTCACATCAAATTTGGGCCGGCTGAGTTACACGGCATGCATGCTTGACATTATTGACCGGCGCATACTTTCCGCGGCTTACGCCGGCCTTGTGGGGACAGGGTTTTTTATCTGGTACGGACTGGGCCAGATAGTGTCGGGGTATGCGGGCGGACGTTTGAACCCGTACCGGCTGGTTTTTATCGGGCTTTTCTGTACCGCTGCCGTGAATGCGGTAATGGGCTTTGCCCGGACCGGAACATTCATGCTGGTAACCTGGTGCATTAACGGACTCATCCAATCGATCTTGTGGCCGCCCATACTCAGGATAATTGTTGAAAATTACCCGGAAGAGGAACGTAACAGGGTGTGTATACATATTTCAACCACATACCCGGTTGCGGTGATGTTTGCGTATATAAGCAGCGCCGGAATTGTAACGGTTTTTTCCTGGCGGCTTATTTTTTACATCTATTCGGCATTTCTGTTTATCATTGCCGGAGTCTGGGTTTTTTCGTACAAAAAAATAATTCATGCGATGCACACTGCGCAGTTTTTACCCGCCGGAAACGGCGCCCTGCATTCTGTTCCCGCCGGAAACCAGCAAAGCAAGGAACGCCTCGCCTTCTTTGGCGGAAAATCCACACCGGGTATTGCCATTGTCCTTTTCTGCCTTGCGCTGGTTTTCCAGGGAGTTTTGCGGGACGGGCTGATGGCCTGGGTACCGTTGTATGTCTCCAATGTCTTTTCATTCCCCGCGGGTATGTCAATTCTGTCAGCGGGAATCATCCCGCTGGTAAATATAGCCGGTATTTACCTGTGCCGATACATTTTTGCCAGGGTAAAAGATGAAGGGAAAACCGCTTTCTATTTCTTTGCCGCAAGTTTCATCGCGGCGCTGCTTTTACGGTTCGCGGGCGGATACCATGTTCTGATTTCACTCTTTGCTTTTGCCGTGATCATAGCCTGTATGATGGGTGTCAACCTGATGCTGGTGAGTTTTGTCCCCGCTGGTTTTTTGCGGTTTAGACTGGTCGCCTTTATGACCGGTCTGACAAATTCAATGGTCTATGTTGGCAGCAGTGTATCAAATTTCGGAATTGCGCTGATTATAGAAAAAACAGGCTGGCCGGAACTCATCACATTAATTGCTATCATGGCGCTTGCCAGCGCCATTCTCTGCGCTTTTGCAGCCCCCCGGTGGGCCGGATTCACAAAATATCTATTGCAATAAAATACCCGAATGCGTATAATTTTCATGATCCTGCCTGATTGCGGGATTTTATAAACCGTTAAGGAGTAAAAATATGTCGAAAATACAGGAAATTGCACAGGCAGTTGAAACCGGTAAAGTTAAGCTCATCACTGATATGGTAAGCGCGGCTCTGGCCGAGGGCGATGACCCGCTGAAAATTCTCAACGAAGGAATGATCGATGCCATGAGCGTAATCGGTGAAAAATTCCAGAAATCTGAAATATTTGTACCGGAAATGCTCATTGCGGCAAAGACCATGAAGAAAGGACTTGAAACACTCAGACCGAAACTCAGCGCCGGCGCAACAACCAGCAGGGGCAAATGCATTATCGGAACAGTATACGGCGATCTGCATGATATAGGCAAAAATCTCGTAGCGCTGATGATTGAAAGCTCCGGCTTTGAAGTGGTGGATCTGGGCGTTGATGTACCCATAGACTCTTTCCTGAATTCAATAAAGGAAAATCCCGGCGTCAAGATCGTTGCGCTGTCCTGTCTGTTGACAACGACTATGCCCGCGCTGCAGAAGACAGCGGAAGCGATCAAGAGCAGCGGCATGAAAGGATTTAAACTGATTATCGGCGGCGCCCCCATAACCCAGGAGTTTGCAAATAAAATCGGAGCGGATGGTTATTCACCCGACGCAGCGGCAGCCGCGGACCTCGCAAAACGTTTAAGCGCATAACAAAAATCTTAAAAAATTCCGGATACCGGCTGTATGACGATGTACACGCGTCGATCATCAGCCGGCTGCAGCCGGGGATCTTTTATTTCATCAGCAATCATTTTCAGAAATCAGAATATATTGAAATTATTCCGCGGGGTGTACCTGTGCAAACATCTGTTTTTATGATTTACTGAATGGCGGGAGCTTCTTATGGAAAAAAATCTTCTTGATGTACTACGGATTGGAATTTTCTATGACGGATACTATTTCTACAAAATCAGCAACTATTACAAATACGAGCATGAAAAAAAATCGCGGATCAGCATAAGCGGCCTGCATGAATTCATACGCAACGAAGTAGCGACACTGACCCAGTTGGATATACGCCGCTGCCAGATAATAGACGCGCATTATTTCAAGGGACGTTCATCGGCCAGGGATCTGGGGGAAAAAGTCCAGAGCGAACGCATATTCGAAGATATTCTGATGCGTGAAAATATCGTCACCCACTACCTGCCGATACGCTATACGGAAAATTTCGGAGCGCAGGAAAAAGG
>Ga0123354_10016899_pt1 | contig 11426 bp, 4 predicted proteins | sample TergutLab28metaG_2_FD_97872 | JGI IMG/M metagenome (GOLD analysis project Ga0123354, IMG submission 97872) | Labiotermes labralis P4 segment gut microbial communities from Petit-Saut dam, French Guiana - Lab288 P4 | ecosystem: Host-associated > Arthropoda: Insects > Digestive system > Gut ... | reverse complement strand
TTACCAAAACCGTCAAAATGATATAAGGCGACCATGCTTTAAAAATTTGGCCGCCGGTATACTTTTGGGTGTTTTTTTCTGTTTGTTTTTCATTTTCAAAATGGTAAACATTTTTGGGTTTCCAAAACCTCAAAAAAACGGTTAAAGTAATAATTGACGCCAGCGAAGAAAGAATATCAGGAAGTTCGGGTCCAATAAAGTTTGACGATAAAAACTGAACCACGGCAAATGTTCCGCCGGAAACTAAAATAGCCGGAAGTACTTCTTTTGTTTTTTTCCATCCGACCATAATGAAAACCAGATAAAATGGAACAATGAATGAAACAAACGGCAACTGACGACCAACCATCGCCGATATTGCCGGCACATCATAACCAAAATTACCATAAGTTGTAATGGGAATGCCGATTGAGCCAAACGCTACCGGCGCCGTATTGGCAATCAAACACAGTCCGGCTGCATATAAAGGCTTAAAGCCCAATCCGATTAATAGTGACGCCGTAATGACCACCGGTGCGCCAAATCCGGCTGAACCTTCGAGGAAAGCGCCAAAACAGAAAGCAATGAGAATCGCCTGTAAGCGACGATCATCCGTAATAGCGACGATTGAACTGCGGATAATCTCAAATTGACCGGTTTTGACGGTAATTTTGTACAAAAATACTGCCGTCAATATTATCCAACCAATGGGCATAAAGCCGTAAACGGCGCCATACGAAGAGATCATCAATGTCATGGCAACAGGCATTTTGAAAAAAAACATCGCTGATAAAGCCGCCACCAACAATGTGGTTAACCCGGCAACATAACCTTTCATCTTTTGAATGGCAAGCGCCCAAAACAAATACAAAATCGGAATAAGGGCAACACACGCCGTCAACCAAACGCTTCCGCCGACTACGTCAACTTTAGTCGTAAAATCACCAAGAAAATTCATAGGAAAAATAAGATTTTGATTATTAATATAGTAAATTACATAGTCAAAATAAATAAAAATGATTATGACAAATCAAGAGCGATTACTTCGTGATCGGCAATTCCTGTGACTTGAAGCGATACTCTCCTGCCTTTGACTTCGTATGCCGGTACTTTTTCGCTAAATAGCAATTTAACTCCCGTTAATCTGTTATTTTCAGGTATTTGAATGTCTACTGTCGTATCCACTGGAAATAAATCACGAAATGGCCCTTTCATCATCATCGGATTGGTCAAATTGACAAGATGTACAGTCATGGAATTTTTTTGACGCCAAACAGCCACATCAATAACTCCTTTGGTTTTAAGATCAACAATTGGTTCTTCATTCAGCGCCCAAAATATCGTATTGCGAAGAAGTTTACTGTGGTCGTAAGCCATCATTTGCCAGAAAGACCGGTCTAAATCTCCGGGGATGTAAGCAACCCTTCCTCTTCCCACATCGCGCAAATACAATTCACGGATATCCGTATCCTCTATGCGGGGATATACATCTTCCATCGGTAAATCCGGATATGTAGGCACTAACGTGACAGGCGACGGAAATGATTGTAACTGAGGTTTGACTTTTACTCGATAAATCGCATTAACGATACGGTACGCGTCTTCCAATCCTTTTAATACCGGATGGAACACGCCTGATGCAGGGTCTTTTTTCAGTCGCAGATAACTGTTTCTCATCGGTCCTTCAACACCGTTATCATACGATACGCCAAATAAATCCTTCAATCCAAAATCTGCGCGGCGGCGTCCTTCTTCATCATACAGAGATGTTTCGAAAGTTGCCACTATACTTCCTCCTGATTGAACAAACTGTCCTAACTGTTCGCATTGTGTATTGGATAAAACGGCAATATTAGGAAGAATCAGGAGTTTATACGGTTTGAGGCTTTCGGCGTCCAGCAACTGGTCATTCACCATGTCGAAAGGAATATGGCCTTCAACCAAAGCATGGTACATTCCCATGCCATGTCCATTACCGGCCTGTTGCCATGCCTCGCCGCCGTACCTGCGGCTGGTTTGTTGCGAGAAAACAACTCCTATCCTCGACATTGATGCCACATTACGCAAATAACGCTCACTTTTATAATAATTTTGATACATTTCTGCGACTGCATTCATCCATCTTTTGTCCAAGACATGTGCGCCAAATTTTACAAAGCAGGGCTTCATTCCGTTAGCAACTCCTTCGGCAACCCATATCTTTATTTCAGCATCAGTTTGTACCGAATCTTTCCATCGGAACTCTTCTTCCAATCCCACGCTAAAAATACCAATGAGCGGCTTCATTCCGAGGCTTGCACGTAACTCTTTGGCGTCACGCGCATTCCCCCATGGAAGCGATTGCCCTCTTCTTCCCTGTTGATCCGCAAAAAAGAAATCAGAATATTTACCTGTGAGCATTCTGTCAGGAAATCCGTTGGGAATAAACCTGGAACCAGGCTTTATTTTTCGTATTTCAGCATCCCAAAGGAACCACAGTTCTTTTAGCCTGTCCGTTTGCCAATCATTCCATTTCAGATAAGCCGGATCAAGGCGACTCGCTGAAGTTGGGAGATCAAGACCTGTAGCCGCTTTGAAATTCTTTTTACAATGCTCGCAATAGCAGATGCCATGACCTGCCCATCGATTGGAAAAAATCCCTTCAGGCTGATACCGTTGCATGATCTCCTGATTAACCTTGGTCATAAATTCAAAGTTATACGGACCTAAAGCGCAAGTAACCCAAAGATCGGGTCTCGCCCAGTGAGGGCGTTTCTGACCATCGGCAGTAACCGCTATATAGTCCGGATGTGCATCATATACATTCTGCCTGACGGCATGTGGATCCGTCCGAAGTACGACGGTCATATTCATTTTCCGGCACTCCGATATGAGATAACCCAATGTATCCGAATCGTCTAACCAGTCGCTTCTATGATGAAGAGGTATTTCAGTCGGATAAAAAGCGACAATACCTCCGGCGCTTAATAAAACACCGTCAATGTGAGCTTTTCTAAAATAATCCAGCCAAAACTTAGGATCATAAGTTTTCGGATCATTTTCAACAAATGCTATCTGCGCCCATCTCATCGCCTTGTCAAACCATGGCTCCTGTAGCGGAGCAATGGTAGCGCCGTCCGATGTAATGGCAGAAAAGTCTGCATTGCCTGAAACAGCAAGCGCACCTCCGGCTATTGACATATTCTTTATGAAATTTCGTCTGTGCATATTTTTATATTTTCATTGTGAAGGCAAAATTTCTTCGGCATCTTCTTTTGGGAGGGATTTACAACAAAAAGAATACACCTGCCCGTGAAACACTTCAAATATTCTGAAAACGATTCAACATCAGACGCTTTCAACCGGACAAGCAATTTCATCATATCTTCGGTATGTCGTCATTCTACATTCTTGTTTCGTTCATGCTGCCCGTGCGGTAACCCCGGAGGTCAAGCGTCACATAAGTAAATCCGGCTTGTTGGATTTTCGAATACATCGCTTCGCGAATAGCAGGCGACATCAACTTTTCCATTTCATCAGGGTTGACCTCAATACGCGCCAGGTTACCGTGATGCCTCACCCTTGCCTGTTTGAATCCCATGTCAAACAGCACGCATTCAGATATTTCGATAGCCTTTAGTTTCCCGCGTGTGATGGTTTCTCCGTAAGGAAGTCGTGAGGCAAGACATGCAAATGATGGTTTAGCCCAGGTGGGTAACCCCATTTCGTGCGACAACTGCCGGATTTCCGCTTTTGTAAAACCGGCTTCCCGCAAAGGGCTGAGTATGCCAAGTTCTCTGATGGCCTGCGTTCCCGGACGATAATCGCCATCATCGTCAACATTTGATCCTTCCACTAAATGTTGGATTCCTTGCCCGGCAGTAATTTCTCTGAAACGGGTAAACAGGTTTTTTTTACAAAGATAACAACGGTTCTCAGGGTTTTCCGCAAAACCGGCTATGGAAAATTCGTCCATTTCATATACGATATGACGAATATCTTTGGCAGTTGCAAATTCGCGTGCCTCAGCCATTTCGCGCGCGGGAAACAAACCTGATACGGCCGTTATAGCAAATGCCTGACCACCAAGCATCCGGTGTGCAACCGACATCAGAAAAGTGGAATCGACCCCGCCTGAAAAAGCCACTGCAACACTTCCTAAACCTTTGAGAAATTGTTGCAATTTATCCAGTTTGATATACACTAAATCCATATCCATCCGGCATTTGAAAAAAAAACAAAGATACTAAAAGAATTGAGAATACTTGGTAGATTTTTTTCAAATAAAAATTACATCGTGCTTTTGTCCCCGATTATGCGTTGCTTACATGCAGGTTTACGAATCGACTGAATCAACTTATAAAAAATCAAAAAAAATTTTAACTTGGACCTACCCGCTTTTCATTTTCGATTGTATATATAGTCGAAAAATAAATTTTATCAAAACAAAAAATGATTGTTTGATGTGAATAACATCGTTTTGTATATAGGCATTCTTTTCTTCGTTCTTCTGATCTCCATTCCTGTTTGCGGTCAGGAAAATAACGATCACAGAACCCGGCAAATCATCAAAAACAGCGATGCTTTGCTTGATCGTTTTTCCCGAAAATGCGAACGGCGCACTAAAAAAGCGGAACGGCGATTCGAGCGTTACGAACGGAAAATGACAAAAAAATATGATTCAAAAAAACAAAAATTCCAGGATTCCATAAGTATTGAATCATTGAATCAAAAATCGTCGAATCAGAATTTTTCTCATGCTTTGGGAAAGGAGCCTTTACTTGACAGCCTTCGGCTCATTTATGGTTTTGCCGGTTATTCCGGTATTTCAGATGAAGTACAACCTGCAAATGGAAGTTTCACCCGCGCCCAACAACAGTTAAATGTTACCCGACGCACCAAAAACGAATTGATGCAACGCAAGGAATACTGGAAAGCACAGGTACACGAACATCCCGAATACGGAAAATGGCTCGGCAAGATGGAAAAGGAACGTTACTATTATACGGCGCAAATCAATGAATACCGTAGGCCGTTGCGCGACCCGTCCGCTTTGGATGATCTGTTGATGGCTGCACTGCGCCGCGACCCGCGGTGGAATGATTTTGCGGCAACGCTACCCGCCAAGCCGCAGAATCCCGACAAAATGCAGCCTCGTCAGATGGTACAACAAATGATACAAAGTCAGGCGGCAGCCATCGACCCTGAACCTGCCAAACTGCTCAGCGACGCCAAAAAGAAAGGAAGCGATTTACTGGGCGGACTAAGCAATCAAGCCGTTTCGTCTGGCAATCCTGACAATGCCGCACAAATGCCCAAATTTACCCCTAATCCGTACAAAACCAAAAGTCTTTGGCAACGTATTGATGTTGGTTTCAATCTGCAATTTGACAGTCGCACTCATTTTCTTCCTTCAACGGGCGTAGCAGGCGTGCAGGCGTCATTCAATTTCGATCCGAAGCTGAGCGTGGGCGTATTGGCCAATTATCGTTTTGGCATGGGCGAAATAACGAACATCCGGTTTTCACATGCCGGCGCAGGCTATGGCGCCTTTGCCCACTACAAAGTATGGAAAAGACTTGGCGTACAGGCAGGATATGAACGTAACAGGCGGGCGGAAACAGAGACGGGCGAGAACCGGTATCCGGCAACATGGACGTCGTCAGCATTAGTTGGATTGACCTGTGAATATGGTATCGGTAAGAAGGCAAAGGCAACAGTAGGTGTGTTCTTTGATGTTTTATATAAACAACATACGCCGGAAACGAATGCGGCGCTGTGGAGGATGGGATGGAAATTTTAACAAATAATTAATCATCAATAAATTATTTATCAATGACACGTATTTTTTTAGTAGCGACACTTTTGAGTATTTTTTTATCGCTAAACGGACAACAAGGCTCTCCCGGCGGTAACGGATTTGCCGGCGAACTCGCCTGCGAGTTAGATGCAAACTTGTTGACTCCTTCACCCAGCGCCGCTTCATTCGGACGTTTTGGGGACATTCCGGTTGGGCTTTACCATGGGACGGTTCAATACAGTATTCCTGTATATACTTTGAAAAGCGCTCATCTGGAACTACCAGTGACCCTGAATTACGCAGGCAATGGATTGAGGGTGGATGAAATTTCATCAAACATTGGTCACGGATGGTCTTTATTTACCGGAGGGGTCATTAACCGAAGTATAAATGAATCGGCAGATGAACATGCTTCTTCAACTCCGAAGCAGTCGTGGTTCGAAAGCTTTATAAACAATCCCTTAACATTGAATAATGGAAGTTTAAATGAAGAGATGGTAACATATATTCGCAACCCAAACAATACCAGAGACGGGTTAAGCGATATCTTTTTCTTCGATTTAGGCGGAGAATCCGGCGCATTTATAGTAGAAAGAGCCACTAATGTAATTCCTCACACTACAACACCCCGGATTATTAAAGGATCTAATCAGTTAAAAATAGAATATCATCACGATACTCATTTTTTTACGATTACCGACAGAGCTGGTATAAAATACTATTTCAATCATGTAGAAATCCAATGGGAAAATAACCGAAACAGATTATTTGAAACCCTGGATATTAATAATGATTTGGAAACTGTTCCCATACAACATAAAGAAGGACACCCGGAACGTATCACCTCCTGGTTTATTTCAAAAATTGTTCACCCCCTGGGAGATAGCATAGTATTTGAATATTCGACAACAAGAGATACATATCTGAGAGGATATTACGAAAAATACAGACATTTTCTTGATACTGAATGGGGTTTTCCGGGTTGGGAATGGGAATTAGGTAAGGTTCCCTTCGAAACACATGAAGAAATGATTAAAAGCGCGTATCATTTCGGATATAGGATTGACATGAGCGATAACAGGCTAATTACAAAAATAAAGGCAAGCAACGGAATAAACATTCATTTTAAATATACTGGCGGCCGGAAAGATTACAAAAAAAACGGGTTTTTACTGAAAGAAATAGTTGTTGAACACAATAGCGATACATTAAAATGGCTACGCTTCACGCATCAGGAAGTTACTTCCAAGATTAATGACAATCATCCGCATTTTAACAGCGAATTTGAAAGTTTGAAATACCGTTATTTTCTGACTAAATTGAGCGAAAAACTTGTTGACGGGAGCGATTCCATATCACATAATTTCGAATATAACGGATTGGACAGTTTGCCTAACCGTTTTTCACGCTCGCAGGATTTTGGAGGTTTTTACAATGGCACACAAGCCAACAGGTTGGTGACCTGTATCGTACAATTTATGGGATATGGAAACCCGCCAATAGTAACCCCGGATAACAGCAATCGCCAACCCCACTGGAAATATGCACAAAAAGGCATGTTAAACAAAATCATCTATCCCACAGGCGGATTCACAAGTATAATGTATGAAGCAAACAAAAGCGGGAGTCAGGAGTATTCGGGTATAAGGGTGTCCAAAACAATTGATCATGCCGGAAATGAAGCCTTGCCGGTCATCAAACGATACTATTACAACAGTTACGAGAACAGAAACATTTCCCTGGGACATTATCCTTACAGTGAAACTCTTGTTTGGGGAATAAAAAATTTCTATATTTTTAACTGCGTCATTATAAATGGGTTTATATATTGTCCAGATATAGAAGAAGCCATATACTATTACACGATGTATTCTTCCTCGCCACGCAGTTTTTTCCGATACAACGATAACGGATTATTATTCTATCCGAAGGTAACTGTTAGTCATGGCGGCGATCAGTTTGAAACAGGAGGAGCAAGCTATACCTTTAAATATTCCGTTCCGCAGTCGGCAAGCGCATTTGGCGATCAGGCAACTCCTTTGGGAATTTACGAAAACAATGCCATGTATAACGGAGAAATGGAAACAGAATTGCAGTTCAAGATTAGCAATTCCATAATGACGCCTGTCCGGAAGATACAGCATCACTTCGCCGAAACAACAACATTCACAAAGTATAACCTTGCAGTAGAAAAAATTCATCCGGATGTGGCAGGTAATTTTATGCTACCGCCTTCGGACTGGGTAGTAGGGACGCGATACGGACTGGAATATTTCAAAATATATGGAAAGGCGCTAAGTCTGTTGAAAACTACCACTACTATTTATGATCAAAACGGTGAAAATCCTGTTGAACAAAACATGAGTTTCTGCTACAATGAATATTTTCAACAGGTGTCTGCTACATACGCAGGATCAGACGAGCAAATACGTAAAGACTCGATACGATATGCTACCCACTATTTCGGGACTTCCTCCTCTGTGTTTAACAGTATGAAAAATAATAATTTATTGGATTATCCTGTGGAGCGGGTACAGTATGTAAACAATAAGATAGTAGCGGCCCAATTGAATATTTACGGCAGTAATGTTCAAAGCAACGATCCTGTTCCTGTTAACATTGTCAGGCAATACAGGCTTTTGGTGACAGCTCCCTTAGCCGGCCACAGTTTTTATGACGGCGCTACTGTTCCTTCAGGCTACGAAAAAGAATGGGAATATCAGTATAACAATGGAAATAAAATGGTAGAGGCTGTTTATAAGGATACGAAAAAAACCTCCTATATATGGGGATACAACAACAGCCGCCTGACCGGAATTGCGGAAAATTGTGCATTTGGCAATACAGGTATCGGGTATCATATTTACCCTGACGCAATACCCGACAATCAGGAAACTACGCTGAGAAGTCTGCCCGACGCGATGGTTACCACCTTCACGTACATGCCTGGAGTGGGAATGCTCACACGAAAAGAACCCAACGGACTGAAAACCAAATACGAGTACGATGCTTTCGGACGCTTAAAATGCGTCAGAGACGATGATGGCAATATCCTGCAATACTACGGATATAATTATGGTATCACCAATTAATAAAACAGCACAATGAAAAATTTAAATTTTATATCTCTATCCGGAAAATTATTGGTATGCGCGGCCTGCCTGTTCATGCTATATGCAACAACAGCGCGGGCGCAGGAAAGGTATCTGCAGGACGGGGATAGCCTGCAAATCATACAGAAAGACACAGCCCAACAAACGCCTTTGATGGCTCCTCCTGCCGTAATCATCACGCCGACGCCATATACTTCGGATATACCCGGCAACGGCGGCGGAGCGGCCTTTGAATTTATATTTGAACCCTTATCAAGCACTATTTACGACCTGTACAATATAGGCGCTATTTCGGTGAGTTCGCCCACGCGGGGAACCTTTAATACCGAAATTATAAGTTCAAATTTTTTAGGAATTATTTTTCCGGCCAACTCCGGATGTTCGTATATCAGCGATTATGTAAACGTTAAACTCGGCGGATATCCCATCATCAGGATAGATTATAACCAGCTGGTAAACGCTAACCTTACGGCAGGCGTTATCAGCGGCCCCGTAGCGACGCTAAGCGGCGGCAGCGCTTCATTGACGCAAAGCGGCGCGGCTACATTAGGAACTTGTTCGTCAATTATCAAGTATCAGTGGCAACAAAGTACGAACGGAACCAGTTTTACGGACATTAACGGAGCTACTGGAACAAGCTATACCTCGGCGGCCTTGACTCAAAAAAGATGGTTCAGGAGGCAAGCCTACTACGGTACAAAAAAAACTGTCGGAAACACCGTATATAGCAATGTGATAGCGGTTACCGCAGTGAATCCGGGCAGCATTAACGGAGGGCAGATCATATCCAAAGAAGGTCAGTCCGTTACATTGAGCAGCAGTGCAACGGCTTCAGGCCATGACGGTTATCAGTGGGAATCTTCGGCAAATAATACCAGTTGGACTGCTATAACAGGCGCTACCGGCGCAAGTTATACAAGTCCGCAATTATCTGCCAGAACTTATTACAGGCGGGTAGCTTATGTCGGTTCCTACAGCACGTACAAAGCTTACAGCAATGCGGCGGATGTATATGTATTGAAAGCGGGAAGCATTAGCGGTAATCAGACAGTGAAGCACAATACCGCCCCAACAGCATTGCAAAGTACCGCAAGCGGTTACGGACAAAGCGGCTATCGGTGGGAATATTCTGTCAATAATTCCACGTGGACTGCCATAACAGGAGCCACGGGAACGACCTGTCAGCCCGGAAAATTGACGGTTAATACTTACTACAGGAGGGTAGCGTATTATAATAATGTAAACGTATACAGTAATACGGTAACCGTAAAGGTACTCGCTGCCGGACAGATAAGCGGCGATCAAACCATCATGGCAGGGAGCGCTCCCGCCAGGTTACAAAGTAAAACAAATGCCGCCAATCAGGACGGTTACCGATGGCAATATTCTGCCGATAATATCACATGGAATACCATTACAGGAGCTACGGAAAATACCTATCAACCAGCGTCTTTATTGGTTACCGCTTACTTTCGCAGGGTTGCCTATTCCGGCAATTTGGAGGAAATGAGCAATACCGTACTGGTAACAGTGAAAAACGGCCCCGATGATTTGAGCTATTTTCCCAACAATCATAACTATATAATTTGCTTATCGCCCATAAAGGCTGTTCAGCAACTGAATGAATTGACGAAAACCGAACAGCAGCGGGCTGCCTTCATCACTTATTATGATGGCTTGGGACGGCCGGAACAAACCATTGACATTGGCGCTTCGCCTGACGGTAAAGACATAGTTACCCCTATTGAATACGACAATTTCGGACGCGAAGTCCATCAATACCTTCCATACGAGGCTGCGAGCAACAACGGTTCTTACAAACCAAACGCATCAGGCGATGTAAACACAAACGGATCTCAGCGAAAATGGTATGCTTCGGCTCATACGGGCGTCCCCGCCGACGCGCGCCCTTTTGCGGAAACCACATTCGAGCCTTCGCCGCTCAACAGGATAACCGAACAGTTCGACCCCGGAAATGAATGGAAAACCAACAACAAGCGACAAGTGTTTGCCTACAAAACCAACACTGCCGGCGAAGTTCGCCTGTGGACGGCCACAGACTCACAGGTTTCATCCTCCGGCAATTACCCTGCCAATTCGCTGCATGTAACCGAAACCGCAGACGAAGATGGAAGAAAGCATACTGAATACGTCGACCTGCAAGGTCGGACAGTACGTCGGCAGCAGTGGGTCAGCGTAACGGAATACGCCATCACCGACTTTGTGTACGACGATTTCGGACGTTTGAGGTATGTGCTGCCGCCGGCTATTGTTAAAACAGCCAACAAGACGATAGCTGTTTCAACCGCTACTTCATATAATCATACTACCGAATTTGCACAGTATGTGTACGCCTATAAATATGACGAACGCGGGCGAGTTATCGAAAAACATATTCCCGGCGCAGGATGGACATACATCGTATACAACAAACTCGATATGCCCGTCCTGACGCAAGACGCTCAGCAGCGGGTTTCTAACGAGTGGACATATTCAAAATATGATGCATTCGGAAGGGAGGTCATTACAGGTCTGTTCAAACCCGACTCGAATAT
>Ga0123354_10016898_pt1 | contig 11426 bp, 9 predicted proteins | sample TergutLab28metaG_2_FD_97872 | JGI IMG/M metagenome (GOLD analysis project Ga0123354, IMG submission 97872) | Labiotermes labralis P4 segment gut microbial communities from Petit-Saut dam, French Guiana - Lab288 P4 | ecosystem: Host-associated > Arthropoda: Insects > Digestive system > Gut ... | reverse complement strand
GACACGCTACCACAATGCCATCATAGCAACAAGTGATATAAGTAACTTTAGCATGAACTAATAGCTCCCTGAAGATGGTTTAAATATAAACCGAAACATGTCGGAGATTTTAACTATTTTAACCAATTAAAGTTTTATAGTGTCATTTAAAAAGTGTGCATGTGTTGGTGAATATATGTGATTTGTGACAATATGCACGGTGAAAAACTGAAAACAGTACAGATCATTTATTTTTAAAAAATCTTTATTTAAAAATGTTACCGACCAACTAAACATGTTGAAATATTAAAGCACAGTGGCGGTCACAAGGTGTCTAATAATTCATGCAGATCACTAATTGTACATATCCTATACGTTTTTCATTGTCATACAAGAAACACTGAGAGCTGAAATATCCTTGAACAAAATGTAGAGGAGAAATATTACTCTGTGTAGTGAAACAAATCGTTATAGCCCAAGAGGACGGTGCAGAGCGAGGGAGTGAAATATTGACAAAGTTTCACTGTTTGGGAGATACCCTGCCTGCAGCTAATGGTGTTGGGATAATGAGGTGTGGATCCGGGGACAGACACGAGTTCGGGCGGAATGTTACAGTACACCAGGAGCAATATTGAAGGGCAATCTGCGTAGCCGTTGTGACACACTATGTCCTCTATCAGTCATAAGACCTACCTACTCGTGTTATGGGAAGATTCTCTCTTCTCCTCAGACTCTAGCCCTCGGGTCATTCCAGTACCCTCCCAACGGTCGATGTCCACGCTAGGGCTCGTTACATGTCGCTGACAGCCGCACACAGCCACTCCCAGTAATCGCAGCGACGCTCAGCTTTATGTTGTAATTCCTTTACGACTGCTTCCATTTCAATATCTGCATTTTATATATTAGCTACGTTAAGCTAATGAATACTGTAATATTGAATTTAGCAATACAAGGTCATTATTTATATCGAACTCCACACGCCCTCACTTCAGAACCGTCGACCCAAGGGAATGCCATGTGGGATTTGTGGGGGGTAAAGTGATATTGGGACCGGTCTTTTTTTCCGATTACGTAGCTTTTCCTTTTAACTTGTCATCCCACAGATGCTGTGCAGTCGAAATACGGAACGTGTCGCTAAATGAACTGCCACTAAAACTACGCACCGTAAAGCCGCTCAGGAATTCACAACGGCAGCTTTTAAGACTTAATGATAATACAGGACGATTAGTGTGGTTACAGATATACAAACATGTCAACATCAGTTCTTGGGGAACCCCCTGAAAATCTGCTGTTGAAATTGTGAATGTTTTCATGCGTTCGTCACTACGGTTTGGCCGCACATACAAGTTTTGTGTTCTCTTGATGTACAGCAATCAGAAAACAGATTCTAAAAACGGAGAGATATAAGAGAAACGGGAAGTACAGTATATAGCTATATATGAAACATTTTAACATATTTATTTCGCAGTGATTTGTGTATTTTTTGTCTTTTTCCAGAATATGGGGTTTATATATATATATATATATATATATATATATATATTTCTCTTCCCCGCTTTCTTCAGTAGCTTTTGTTTGGATTCAGTGAACTGTCTTATGTCTGCGTTCCTTGATTTGCTGAATAAAAAACAAAATGGGATTCCAGACTTTGATCGCTTGTGTAGTATTTCAGAGGCCGTGTATTGTACGTCGTATGACTGGGTTGTTGGTGCACAGGTGAGAAGGCGAGGTCGTCAGTTCGGAACTTTATTTACAATATCATTACTTAGTTTTGAGGTTTGGGGCGTACGAAATTGAAGTTAAGTATTTCAGGAAACATTGTTATTTCTTTGTTTTCATCTCCTATCTCGATCTTGTGAAAACAATTGTACCTGCAACGCTGTGTTAACTTTCAATTTATTTGTTATACAGGGTGAGTCTGTCGCTAGAGGCCCCAAACTATTGTCTATAAAAAATTATGTTATTGAGATTAATGACTTGAAAATTTATATACACGTACTGGGAACGATGCAAAACAGGGCCTGCTCATATTCGATGCTGAAACTGGTTTCCTTTCATATCCAAGCACACTTGAATGCGTTTCTCCAAATTCTGGAATACTTTTCCCAAAGTGTCGACGTTGACGGCTTGAATCTCTTGGCGTATAGCGCCTTTGAGTTGTTCGATTATGCGGGGTGTATTTTTGTACACTTTGCCCTTCCATAGGCCCCAAAGAAAGAAGTCGCCAGGCGTTAGATCGGCTTCCCCTTGTCTCTAACATTTTAGCCAATTTCTGGATGGAAAACTTCGATGATGCACGTCTTTCACGAAATGCCGTTCGAAATGCCGTCTGGCATGCTTTAAATGAACCCGTATGCCAGTATTTATGAACGAGAAACCCGCGCCGTTCGACTGTATACATAGACAATAGTTTGGGGCCTCTAGCGAGAGACTCGCCCTGTATATTGCCGTAAGGCGTGACATAATGTAATGCATGAACCTGCAGAGGTGTTTTACATCACCCAAACTCTTGTTTCACGTTTACCTCCTCTCCTAAATGTGAAATTCTTCAAGAACTCTTCTGGTTTCTTTCAAATGATATAATCCACTTATCTCTTATACAGGATGGCAAGAACTAGCCATTGAAATAGCAGTTAATGCTTCTTTATTCGGCAAAATTCATTGTACAATATTCACAGATTCCGACTGCATTAAATTTGTCACACATGTCAAAGTTATGCACCGTTTGCATGTTTGTGATTTTTAACACATTTATGTATGTTGTAGATCAACTATACTTATTGCCCATCTCCGTATTTCCGTCAGTCAAACTGAAAGCTAAACGGCTGTATTGCGTCATGTTGTTTTTACTGCATATAAGGAAGAATGGTGGAACAGAACGCTCGTATTTGCCGAAGACCTGTTGATAAAAATGTTAGGGGACGCTAAATGGATTGTCGTTAGCGTTACTGGAACATCATGCAGATCTTCATTATGATAGAGAATTAAAGGTACTGCTAAGAGGTGCGTCAACTCTTAATTGGTGTGTACTTCCTCCATTACGTGTATATTTTGTGAAACAAACTCATCTAATCATGAATAAAATATAGATTGTAGATATTAAATAAATTTATATTTATCACACACAAACCTTTCTTATGCTATAAGAACTTTCTCTATAAAACTTATAATTTCTGTTTTGCTCATGTGTAAAGTGTTCAACGTGCTACCACCCAGGCAGTTCCTTCTCCTTACAAACACGCACAGAAGTCAACTGGTATCAGTTACGACGTCACAGTGTCATCGACTTAAAATTCCCTTAAAAATGATGACACACGTACACAATGTCAATCTCATTTACATGCATTTTGACATTGGTGTAGAAACGTACGGTATGTCATATATCCAGTCTGAAATATATACTGTATATTTGACGTTCATATCGACAGCAACGCGTTTTGACAAAAATTACATTGACATTGTTTCGTGCACCCAAACATTGCAACTAACTCGACTGCTGTTACGATATGCTGGCACAGAGATTTATCATTGTTTTTCGTAAGTATGTCAAGCAACTGACAATGTAAATGTAAAGCTAATGATCTACGTTGCCAAAGCCGATTATCTTCCAACGCGTGGGAAACGGCAATGTTCGTTTACTCTTACGCATTATGAGCATTCACTTTTTCAGAAGTGGAGTTTAAAAATGTAAACAGGGATAACGTGCGTTGAGAAGAGTCACTGTTTGTTAAAAGGAGACACGTCACAACAGCCTGCGTCGTTTCAATGAACAAAGTCAAAAACTGAACGGGAAAATTGTACATTCATAACGTCGCTTTAAAGAAGTACTAAACCTTGATACATAAGTAAGGTTATTAAAATAACGTTACTCTGATACGCTAACAGCCATACTTCGATACACTGCACAGTACTGCCTACAGTGTAAGGCAGTCCCGCGCAACCCGTAGCTCGCGGGCAGCATGTTGTCCACGACACAATGTTATGTTGCTCGCGGAGACATTTCCAATGGGACAAAGTCCTGTTACTCTTTCCTTCGCAAAGCGGAGATAGAACACCGAAGCAATTTTGAAAACTTATGAGCTCTTTATTTATGGAGACTTACATTCATTTTTTAAAATTGTGCTAAAATAGTGACACCATACCCTAGGTTGTGAATTGCATTTTTACGTTTCCTGCTTTTATATTTTTATTGCACATGCTGTATAGAACAATACACCGGTGTGAGTATACATGTACTTAGGCTTTCATGTAAAGTGCCCGACATTTTTTTCCAACCCGAACCAAATTCGGAGTTTTTCGACAGATTTTCGTAGAAGTCGGTAATATAAAAATTTCACTGAAGTCCGTCGAATAGGAGCCGCGCCGATGCATTCAGACAGAGGGCTCGGCAGACGGACGTGACGAAGCTAATAGCTGCTTTTCGCGACTATACGAACGTACCTATAAAGCTGTAGAGCATGCGTATTTTTGTGGAAATAGGCTCATTGACACTCATATTCTACGTTAGTGTGTAAATGAATGTGTACCCATACTGTCCACATTTGTTGGCGTGTTTGGATCGCATTTGGTACAGATGATCGCGTGATGTAGTTGGACATACTTGTGGTCCGTGAAAATGGATAAATTGAAATCCGTGCTTTACTGGCGGGTTTAAAGTAAATTTTGCCTCCATTTTCTGCATTTAAATCGATTTGGATAAAATTTGGTACAGGATGTGCGAATAAAAACCTGCAGTGAAAGACCTGCGGTATTTGGGGGCGTAATTGAATTTCTCTCCATGCTTTTTTAAAATTCATTGTCCGATTTAAGTGAAATTCGACATAAAAGAGCTACACGTAATGTGGCTGGGAGTATCTGAGCGAGGGAGGCCGTCATTTTCTTACGGGCATAAATTACCTCTCATTTAAGCGTCTACCTCGAAATTCCACAACATTTTGAAGGTAAAGAACTCCCTGATACACTCTGTATATTCTTCAGGATTACACCATTTGCAGTCTCTTTCTTATATGGAAGGGTCTTAATACTTCAGCAGTGAACCCTAGCATGTTTATTTTTGAGTAAGCGATGGCCTTTTTTTTTCTTCTTATTTTGGGATGTAGACATAAAAATTTTAGTAGGTTGCTGAATTCTTAGTTAAAACACTCCGAAAATAAACAAGTTTATTAATGTGAACGTAATTCATAACGCTGTTTCCTTTCGTTCATGTGGCTTCATAAATGTTATTTTTCCGAGGAATCGTAATTTATACTGCCCTGCATCCTTGGCGTGTGTTTTCATTAATAGAGCTGCTCATTTTCTGTAAATATTTTCAATGTAGCCATGTGCAGTTTGATACCCACGGGTGTATCCATACAGTATGGGACTTCGGCATAAACCCGTTCAAACACCCAGCTAACTGCGCCTGTAAGTTAAGAGTTTTAGATGATATGTTGTGGTAGGTTAGGTGCTTGATTTCGTTCCTTATAGCCTCGTTGCCGGCTACTCAACTACACTACATAAAGGTCTTATCCATTTACATGCTCCTTCGTTGGAAGTGTCTAGTGTTAACCGGCGCATTTCATACGAAGCTGAATGGAAGTTTCACACAGTAGAATTATCAGTTGTGTAATATGAATGACTTATATCAAGTTTTACAAAAATCGTTTAAATCACGAAAGACGTGCACGAATACATAAGCTACGAAGTAAAGTAACTCCTTAAAGGAATAAATTAAATCCAAAATGGTTTTACAGTATCTTGCGTCTGTTTCCGGTTGTTGTATCTTTCAGATGAGCAGCTTGTATGAAACGCTGGTAGCGTGTGTTACATCCCTTATACGCTCGCTACTGCACATTATTCTGCCATACGGCTCCCATGTTCGCTTAAAACAAGTTGCCATTCCGTTACCTTGTCATGGATCTTATCAAGAACAAAGAGTAATACAAATAAACAGTTCAAATCTCTTAGTTTCCTCTGGCGCAAGTTTATTGAATTCTCAGCGGAGTTTATTTCGTGTGACGCGCTTAATTTCTCAATATGTGTATTAATACTTCGGCTTTTATAAGAATCATTATTTTACATCCCTCACACAGTTAAAGTAAAAAGGTAAAGAGAGTAAGCCGATTTTGTAACACTTTTAAAATAAAAATACGTACTGTGGTGCAGTATGGGCACTGAGAGGGTGAGTGCTTATTGTGGCGTGGTCTTCGGGTGACATTCGACACTGCCTGTTATAGAAAGACGTAGTTGCGGTTTCGTTTTCAGTTCGCATTACATGCACAAACAAGGTCTAAAGGCTATTATATTACTAATGGTGATAGAAAACACTTTGTTTGCTTTTGTACACAGATATAAGGAAAATGAGAAAAATACGATACATTATTTTGGTAGAAATATATGAACGTAAGAGGATTAAGGAGTAAGGCAGAAAGAGGACGACAGGCGATGTTTATGTTTGCAGCACACACAAAACATGTTTCACGGTATAAATAATGTTGGCATACAAAGCGACACTGAAAGAAAAGTGTGGATGGAAAAATATGCAAATGTAGAGGTCACGGAAAGGTGTGAATGTGAATGTGATTGAAATCCATGACAAATGTATTTGTATCAGTTTTAGAGGAATATATTATATAATTAGAATATCATCAACATAGCGGAAGTAACCCTAAATGACATTGCACCCTAGAAACAGAAAGTGATAACATAATTAATTACTGTGACCTGCCCATCCAAAGACCGCAGAATTCGCTACATTTTACTATATATTGTTAACCTACCTTTCACACAACAATTCCATCTCAAAATTCGCACAAAATCTCTTAAAATAAGGTCATTCTTTTGGTAATATGGAGAACATGCAGATCTTGAATTTTAACATAAAAGGTATCCACATAAATACCATAGAAATGTTTACGTCTGTAAAGAAACCATGCGAGGTAAATGAGTGAAAAAGATACACTACAACCTAACAAAATCGTTCAAGCTTTCATTGTAGGTAAAGGTCGTTGACTTAAAATATCACCCCCTTCCCATTCCCCAGGGTAGTTGAAACACACGCAGTAGTCCTTCGGAGAACAGAAAGACATGCCACAACCATCCACAGTATACAAAATGGAAGTGAGTCTCGTAAATTTACGTAAAAATAAACTTCGAATTCGAAAGGTAAATTAACGTTTGGATCACATATTCAAGTAACATTCTTCATCAACAATTCAACATACTAAAATGCATGTATTAATTCAGATTCCAATATACACAGTAGCTTCTAAACGTTTCCGGAATTCGCTGGTGTAATTTACAGGAATAACTGGTATTTGTAGCTGTGAGTGAAGAAATGTCTACATTAACATCCTTCGTCGCCTTAGGGATGCGCTCAGAAGGAAACGCCTCGAGAAATGAAGAACCAACAGTTGGTTTCCTTCGACAATGCTCCTGCACACCGGTCGGGTTTTGGTCAAGGATTTCTTAGCCAAGAACAATGTGACAGCACTGGAGTATCCCGCTAACTCTCCTGACCTGGCTCCATCTGATCGTTACCTGTACCCTCGATTGAAATCAACATTGGTGGGACGGCGCTTTTGTGATGCTTCTGAAACAATTAAGAATGCGACGGAAGACTGAAAGGCTTTCACAAAATGGCTTACAGAAATGTTTCTAACATCTTTGCATTCGATGGTAGAAGTGTATAGTTCCACAAGGGGACCGTTCTGAAGGAAATGTAGCTTAAGTGATTGTACTCTGTTGTATTTCTCGGAAATAAAGTGATTCCGGGAACGTTTTGAAGCTGCCACGTATAACAACGGAATTAGAACCCCAACATAGTCAAGAATTTTCTACGTTACAACACGTGACCACTGTAAATAAAGAAATAAGTTATACACTGTCCGTCTCTACTAGAAGTGCGTATACTTTCTCCCTACTTGTAACTTTTTTCCTTCCCATTTAGCAACAGCCCCCAGTGGCCCAAGGCCTCCTCATTATCTAGCCTTCACGATCACACTCAGACACACACCACTCTCTGTAGGACTCCTCTAGACGAGTGACCAGCCCGACGCAGAAAGCTTTACCTGACAACACACAACACTTAGAAGAAACAGACATCCATGACCCCGGCGGGATCCGAACCTACACTCCCAGGAAGCTAACGGCGCAGACCCACGTCTTACACCGCGCGGCCACTGCGCTCGGCGTTTTGTACATTCAAAACTCATTATTAGTGTATTGTCATTGTTTTATTCATTTTTAAAACATAATTCCTACTAATTTTATTCCCAAGACTAACTACATTATGTATTTTATGTATTTGTATATAACATCTGTAAGGTTTTGATGTCTCAAACCACACAACTCTTCCAGGCAGCTTCATGATGGCTGTGCTCTATAGCCGAAACATTTAGCTGTTTTGTGCCGTAAATGAACAATTGTGTTTAGATTGAAAGTACTGTAACTTTGTTTGATTGTATTGGTGTTGTAGATTTTGTAGTTCTATGGCGTATTCCACATTCTGGTGTCACTACGACTAAAGCTTGTATCCATGGAAGGTACAGCGTTATATATATATATATATATATATATATATATATTCGCAGTGTATCGAACGTGAAAAGAAGACGAGTAAAACGAGAAAGTAACAGTACAAGAATGGCTGAAACTGCATAAATCCGAAAAGGAACAAGAAGAAATAATTATCGATAGCTAGTCATAAAAAGATAGGTTTAAAGGCTGTAGAGGTTAAGAAGAAATATTAGTCAGTAACAAGTCACAAAAAGGCAGGATGAATAATAGGAGAGGACGAGAAGAAATAAGTCAGCAGCAAGTCACAAAGAGGATGAATGATTGTAAAGGACAAGTAGAAATACTAGTGAGCAGCGAGTTACAAGCAGAATGAATGATTGTTGATGACAATAAGAAATAGGTGAGGAGCGATTTATAAAAACGTAGCATGAATGCTTGTCGAGTTCAAGAAGATATAATAGACAGGAACAAGTAACAAAATTATAGGATGAAAAACTGTAAAAGGGCAATGAAAATTAATGCTCAGCAGCGAGTCATAAAACAGTAAGTTGCATATGAAGGTGACAAGCAGACTGGAGAAAGAGGTTTCTCAAAAACGAAGTACTAATACTGGTAAGGATCATTATCGCGGTATACGAGTCTGTAATCGCACACTGGAGTTGGCTCTCCTCGTCTGCATGGTCCATGTATCTTATTTATGTACATGGTCGTTGAAATGAATTAAAAGATCGTATGTTATTCGTAATATGAAAAAGACTTATAATGTGATTTTTGAACATGGAGCATAGACAATGAACAGTGAAAGGTACAGTGATATGCTTCGGAATCAGTTTCATCAAGCAATTCGAAGACAAGATCGTGATGTTGTATTCTGGCGAGTGTCTGCAGCATGACAATGGCCGCTATCATACAGCCCGTCAAACTGTGAAACAGATTCAGGAATCCAAACTGGAGGTGTTAACCCATACGCCATATTCACCATATTTTACACCCAGCGATTTTTATCTTTTTTGGACCTCAAAAGACTCTCTACATGGTCGTCACTTCGTATCGGATGAGGAAGTATAGGTAACGGTTCATGACTAACTGGTACAGTAAACAAGAGACTTCTTACTCTGAGGAGGAATTTATACCTTAGTGGAACGTTGGTGGGGTATTGAGATCGTGGTGGTATCTAAGCTATAGATTAGTGTCTTCGTACTCTATCTGTTTTTGCAGTAAATCACTTTATACAATTTTTCCGGTTTCCGTTCGAATGTCACTTGTACATATACAATCCATAGTCATAATGGGAGAGATGCCACACCCGGGAGAGACGCCACAGTTTCTGGATTTCAATTTTCTGTCACCAGGATAAAGTTATGCACGCATTCCGCCATTGGATTGGTTACGTGAAGTACTGACGTAAATTGGTCGCTCGTGATTGGGGTTCACCATTTATTACAAAGCCAGGTAACTGTCGGCATTTTTTCGTCAGTTGGTACGACGTTCTTATTTCGTGTGTCACTGCCTTCGTTAGTTTTATTTATAAAATTTGTACCATTGGAGAATCGCTTAACTTACGTAACCTTAGCTTCGTGTACGTTTCACCCACTTCGAAAATCCGTAAACTGTGGAGGAAAGTGTGGCATCTCTCCCTTGAAAATTGGTACAGGTAAAACATATTTCCAACGGAGAGACGACACGCTACGGAAAACAGCTCTCTATACATATCTGAAGTGATACAAGATATTTATACGTTTCCATAAGGTTTGTAGCGTACTTTAGAATAATACATATACAGTGTATTTTTTATATTTTATGTTCGTGGTTCCGTGCATCGTAACTCTCAGTTAATGAAATCCAACAAGATACAAGAGTACGCAGATATTTATTTATTGCAAAATCACTCTACATGTATCGGGTGTGTACTGCACCCATCACCAGGATTACATAAAACTGTAACTGCAGCCTCCGGTACAGGTCATAATATCTGGGCGACAAGAACGTTGGAGGAAGGTTGTCGTCCAAATATTATGACTTGTACCAGAGGCTGCTGTTACAGATTTATGTACTCCTGGTGAAAGGTGCGGTAGACACCCGATACATGAAGAGCGATTTTGCAGTAAATAAATATCTGCGTACTGTTGCATCTTGTTGGATTTTATTAATTTAGTGTATTTTTGCCTATTTAACTCCGTTAAGACGTGCTAATAAGGAGCTGCGTGCGTAGAGTTGGTAGTTAGCTCGACAGCGACGGACCTTGGAATGTCTGAAGGAGGCCGTAAAACTTTAGAAAGAGGCGATATTGTTCTTAGAAAGGCGTCTAAGCATTGCGAGGTCCCAAACAGAACCCACTATACTAGATGCAAATCTGACGATTTGGCGCAGAAGACGCTTAAGCCCACAAGTTAAACAGTCTACCTCTATGCTTACTGTATTTATTCGCCACTGATCTCAAACGAGCCAATAAAACAATAATCCTCCATAGGTTAAGTGACGCTGATGTAACTTAGTCAATAAATTTTGAAGAGAACATATGAATACCAACCAATAAAAATAAAATCCGCCACTGATTTGTCATTCTCATTGTATTTGTCAGATTGGCACTGATAAAGTAAAGCACATAAAAGCTTGTAAATACGTACTTTAAAAGAAGTATGAACAGCAGTGTATAATAAATTCGCCACAAATTTCTATACAGCAATATATTTGACAGTTCTGCACTGAAAAAACAATATCCGACGTGAGATACTTGCAGGAAATCCACCAAAAGACTCAGAATTTTCAGCTGACGTTTATATGTCTGAATATCAAGGCAATGGTCTATCGTCTGTTGCTTATAAACTTTATAGTTGACCACCAAAGGTCAGTTTTGGACGCCAGTAATTTCGAGACTGGGACCGTAATGAATGATGTTATTTCTCAGTGCGTTTGGGTTTTGTACTAAAGAACACACTGTCACACAACAG
>Ga0123354_10016897_pt1 | contig 11427 bp, 9 predicted proteins | sample TergutLab28metaG_2_FD_97872 | JGI IMG/M metagenome (GOLD analysis project Ga0123354, IMG submission 97872) | Labiotermes labralis P4 segment gut microbial communities from Petit-Saut dam, French Guiana - Lab288 P4 | ecosystem: Host-associated > Arthropoda: Insects > Digestive system > Gut ... | reverse complement strand
GCCCAGGATAGAGACAGGTGGCGGACGCTTGTGAGTGCGGTAATGAACCTTCGGGTTCCGTGAAATGCGGGGAATTTCTTGACTAGCTGCGAACCGGTTAGCTTCTCAAGAAGGACTCTGCACCATGGAGTAAGTAATCCAGTTTGGGCTGGCGTAGTTTTCATATGTTCGGTCCTAAGAGCGATGAAGCTCGGGCAGTTGTTAACCAGCTTGGATTTTTTTTTTTCGTCTGAAAGATGCTTTTGTCAGCTGTGTTCCCACCCGTGGTCAGAGTTAACAAGTGGGGTGCCTCGCGGCCTAGCTCTCTGTGTGTGTTGACTCTCTCTCTGTATATCGATGTGCAGCTGTTTAGTCTCAGAATAATAACTATGACGGGTTTTGTGTAAATTCACCTGGATTGCTGCTAGACCAGTAAGCCAAAGTGGACAGAGAGGGAGCGTGCATTGAATGCTAAATACGTCTCTGCGGATACCTGCAAGTGTCCGGACTTCTAGCATGCTGTTTTAAGTAATGTCTTGCCATGCCTGCGGCCCGAATTTCCGGATTAAGCTAATCAGAAAATAAGAAACAGAAAAGGTAAAAAGGCGGAGAGGGAGAAAAGTAGGGCCAGATTAGTTTGTATCGTAAAATAGTCAATCCTTCGAAAATGTGTCGAAGCCCAAATATTTGGGAGACAGTTTGAAAAAAAAAAAACCAAGCTGCATTCATTGAAATGAACAAAAAACACTTATTAAATTCGGGGGATGTTTGCTACCCTTGAAGTCAGAATTTTTTCCCTGTTTCGTAATTAAATAAAAGTTTTTCCTTATTTATTTTAAAATTTGTGGTATCGGGCTCGAACCTGCATCTTTAGCATGCTGCTAGGCTGGTACGCTAAGTGACATACCATCGCCATAGCCCTGAGATGATGATGATAATAATAAAATACAGTTAATTGTGATCAATAATAAAATAATACCATTCACTAAGAAAACTATAAGTTATTGGGAAACCATTGTCAGAACTTATGCCAAAAAAACGCTAATAGGAACAGAATATACAGAAAACATTATGGAATATTTCAAGGGGACTCATTATCGCCACTGTCCTGCTTCAGCTGATTGCTTCGCACAGAACGGTTATGAACACAGGGTATGAAGAACACATAACAAAGACGAAAATATTACACGTTAGTAGGGGCAATTCGAAGCTGATAAATGAAAGAGTGAAAGAGCTCCAGTAACAGCTGCAGACAGTTAAAATCTTCAGTGACAATGCCTCTATGGAATTCGTACGTGACAGGTGTGCAAAGATTGTACGCAAGAAAGGAAAATTAGTTCACTCGCAAAATTCATTGCTTGATATCAACAGAGGAATACAACAGCTTGAACGGGGAAAAACATACTGGTACGTAGGTATACAACATCAACAAATGAAAGAAGGGTCGAAACGGGAGTACGCCAGGAGATTAAGAGGAACAATCCTAAAGTCTGAGTTTAATACAAAGAATAAAATTACAGCAGCTGGAGGATGTTTAGTTTTCCCAGTATTCAGATACAGTTTTGGTATACTTAATTGGAAGTTAGAAGAAATGCGGCGAAATCGACGGGAAAACTGGAAAGGTACTAACAGTGTATAAAATGTATCACCCAAAAGCAGACATGTATAAGTTATATGTGGACATAAAAGGAGGAGGAGGTAGAGAAGGAGGAGGAGGAATTATTTGAGGTTTCCGCCGCGACGCAAATGAGATCGTCTTCCAAGAAGACTGCTTGACCCTTGAAGATGGAACTGATAGGTTATCCCGAAACGTCGGGAACTAACTACCAATCTACTCGCGTAACATCCCAGAAGGGCGACGATCTCGATGAGGAAGTGGGTGATAACAATTGACAAAACAGAGACAATCAGTATTGTAGAACAGTTAAACAGGAAGAATAAAGAAGACTAATTAGTAAATTTTGTTAGAATCCACGCAAGCAAATCATTCAAACACGAATTCAACAATCAAATTAGGGGAAACAGTTGCAGAACAGTTACAACCAAACAAATGAAAACATTGACACAAGAACGGAACAAAAGCGAAGTTCTTAATGAAAAAATGGGGAAGCAAAGTAATGAATGAGCAGCTTATTTGAAATGCAGATGGACAGCTTATTTGGAAAGTAGATACTTTCCTGTGGCTATCGAGGGGAAATCTGAAAACACAGACTGAAAGGGAAATAATCGCAGCACCAGATAAGGCGTTAAAAACCACATTACACGCGACAAAATATTGAAAACAGAAACAGATAGGAAATGCAGACAGTGCCAGCAATATGACGAGAGACAATCGACCACGTGAGATAAGCGTGCCCAGTATTGGCGAAAGAAAAATATATATTTTAAGCGACGTACTGGAGTGTGTGCTCAACTGCACTTTACCGTATACGTAGAAATCAGGGTAAAATTAGATAAGGAACGCTGGTATGAGCGTGTACCACAGTCAATAGAAACAAGTCATGAAAGTAAGGAATCAACAGGTGAAGAACTGGAAGAACCAACACTAGCAATAAACCAGACATCGTAATCCGTCATAATGACAAAGTAACATGTCTGTTAGACATTTCAATTTTAGGAGGTAGAAACGTAATCCAGAAAGAAACCGAGAAGATTTTTAATATGTGAAAATCCTACAGTAGAAATACAGCATATGTGGAATGTAAAAACAAAAGTGATACCAGTCATAACAGAGGGCAACTGGAAACATCTCAAAATCACTCAGCAAATATCTAAACAATTTACGAGGGTCTCTCGAGAAGTAAGAATAGGCTAAGCCCAGGTAGTGAATGCTTTTTTTTGTATAAAATAACATTCCTCACGAACAAAGAGAAAATTGACTTACTTTTTCACATAGGCACTACGAAGGTTCATGCATTTGTCGAAACATGTTATCAAGGAATGTATGCCAAGAGCACGGAATTAAGGGCTTTGCGAACGGTATCACTATGAGACAGCTACATGCACTTCCGTATCAATTTGGCATATGTGACCACCAAGATACTCTTCAGGGAGCCGAATGGTGCCAAGATCCCACATTTCCCGACAGACTGTAGTCTTGTTGCAGCAATTTGGATGGGAATGTCTCCCAACATTCTCCGCGCAACCCTGACGCGCGCCCTCGAGTGACTTTCTTCTTTTCGGCCCTCTGAAGAGGCATAGTGTTGGTCACAGGATTCCCAAATGTTGCCCAAGTCCGGGAAGTTGTGTCACAGTGGTTCCGTTCGCAAAGCCCTGACTTCTGAGCTGAAGACATACATTCCGTGATAACACGTTGTGACAAATGCATTGAACCTTCAGGGCGACTAGACAGAAAAGTCCGGTGGCGTCATTTCAGTTGACTACTGGCAGACGAGGTGTGCGCACCAGCGGTAGTAATGCTGGATACACCATGATCCGAGGTAGTGTGAAGGGTACTGGCTACCCACTCCATTCGCCATTTTCCCCTTCACTTCCCTTCCCGTGCGTCACCGTGTGCTATCACATTTCGACTGGACTCTACCTGGAAAGCACACCATCAAGGAACTACAGAAAACAGCCATGTTGGTCACTGCACGTATACTTCGGAAAATAATAATGTTGAAGTGCAAAATGTTTGGGGGAAATAACTTTACTTCTCCACTGGCTGTACGGTCCATGCAGCATCCCAGCCTCCTTCAGGATCAATTTCCAGGCATCACTATCCCTAGCATTTTTTCTCAGCATGTAACACCCATTTTCTTCAGATCATTTTCAACATCGGCTAATCACTTCTTTCTTGGCTCTCCAACGGACCTTTTTCATCCCGGGATATTCTTGAGCACTTTTTCATAGTTCTTCCTTCTGGCATTCTTTCCACATCTCCTAACCGTCGTAATCGTCCTCTTCCAATTTCTGAGATAACGTCTGGTTCTCTGTGCAGAACCACCGTTCTTGATTGGTGCGGATCTTTCATACGCCATTTTCGATTAGTGGGCCAAATGTTTTTCACAGTATTTTCCTTTCCCATATTGCTAAGGTGTGGGCCGGGTAGCTTAGTCGGTATAGCGACTGCCTACGGGCTGGACGGTCCGGGAACGAATCCCGTCCAGACCGGCCCTGGGGCCCACCCAGTGTCCTGTAAAATGGGTACCGGGTCTTTCCCGGGAGTAAAGTGTGGCCGGGACGTGCTGCTGACCACTCACCCCCTTCAAGTGCCGCGGTCATGGAAGAGTAGAGCTATACCTCTACTCGCCCTCTTGGCCACACCGGGCCTGTAACGGGATCACTTTACCTTTACCTTTATATTGCTAAGGTGCTGTCATCGCTTTTGCTGAGTGTTCAGACTTCCGAAACACACATTACTACCGATCAAATTATTGCGAAATAACATTAGTGTAACATATAGTGTAACCCCAGAATAGCTGCAACAATGTATGCCATATATTCTAGAAACATGGTTTGCTTCAGGTATATAATTGTAAATAAGGTGATAAGTAATAATAATGCTAATAATAACAATAATAATAACAAAATTGCCAGTGTAATTACTACAGACCATCAGAAGACGAGCGTTTCACTCTCTCCAGAAAAGTTTATATCAATATATATGAGACAGTGGGCAGTGTCCAACGTTTAGGCCTGTTGGTGTACCAGAAGTTTCAAATTACGCCTCGTGTATTTTGGCATGACAGTAATCTGGTGTTATATACACAATACATTTACAGTGTTCAAATTGTCGTATATTTATGTGTAAAATTATGTTTAAACTTACATTTGCCAGCTAATTCTCTGTTGCTTCTCCACCCCCAAGAACATAATACAGCTGTAGAGGTGGATTGTTTCCCTTCCGGTCTCACAAGCTTTCCACTGGTTAATATAGGTCTATGATTCCATTCTGAAGGTGGGATTGTCAACGCCAGGGACGTCCAAGATTCTCCAGTACTGGACCATGCCTGCGGTTCGCTCGGATTGTTTACTGATAACAGCTATTCCGAAGATATTATATAAATGCAGTGACACCCAGAGGCACTCAGTTAATGCAGGGATAGCGAGGGCAACTTCTTAGTCCTTCCTGGCGTATTACATGCTATTTAATGTTGTTATCAATTGCCAAGATCATGTAGTGTTGGTGCTATATGAGTGAACAGACGTGGGGCCTTGGTGGAAGGATACTGAAGGGGGTAAGCCGACCTAAAAAGTGATGGTAAATTCCACCCTAGAACAGGCCATGAAGGCCCAGAAGGTGGGGGTAGACATATAGAGGGATAGTCAAATGAAAACCTTAAATATTACCATTAAATTCAATGGTAATATTTAAGGTTTTCATTTGACTCACCCTCGTTGTTCTACTCTTTCTTTAGCCTCGCCACCAGATGGAGTAAGTGGTTGGAGTCGCACCCCCTGCACTTTACCCAGGGGAAAGAGTTCCAGTATCCATTGTACGGGAGGTTGAGTGCGTACTCAGAGAAAGGCCTGACACATTGTCATTTTATCCACCACAAACCCTGGGCTGGTCTGGGATTGATCCCTGTCCTCCGTGGTGATAGGCTGGTGACTGACCACCTCAACCATTATACGGCCGTACTAGCCCGCTAGTTTGTGTGTGCTAGCTAATTAGGTAAAACATTTTGTACAGGAAATCGTGCGGTCCGCATTTGGCTCATGGCTCGCATGTTGTACTCGTACATCCTGTACCGTAGGCTGTCATTCGGAGAGGAACTGAAACGCGCCATGACAAGCAATTATAACACTTTAGAGTATTAGCGCTGGTGTCGGTATGTTTTTTTTTTCTCCTTCATATGTAATGCGTACTGGTGACGTGTAGGTATAAAATATGCAGTGTCAGCTTTGATAAAATGGACTCTGTTTTAGAAAATGTGTTTGTACGATCTTTTTCTGATTTAGAATGCTCCTATACCGCTACATAGTTAAAGCGGGCCTGCTCTCTTGCTGCTACTGTTACAGATTCAGCCAATTCCTAAATTTGTCTTGGGTTTGTCGTTTGGGAGATAAAATTCCGTGTCGCATGTTTCTAAATCTCCTGTGTGTAAGAACTGACTTTAGATCGTTTCGTTGTTTCGACGTAGATGAAGTTATCCCTTCGCGGCCCCTTAAAGGGTGGGGGAAGTGTGGTATAACTCTGCTCATTCGTAAGCGCGGCATTTGATGGGGTTGAGTAGTCACCTTCAGCACATGCCGTTCTATTCCCATAGAAATCGCACCCGGTACCCTTAGAATAGGAGGCAGGGTGGGCCTCAGAACCGTAGTGGACACTTTCAAGAAGAGATAAATCTCTTGCCGGGAATCTAACCACGATTCGTCGGAGTCCAGTCCGTGGACGGACTGAGCTGTAGCAGCTCATCCTGAAGCGGAACAGTGAAAATAAATGCACTTGTTATCCGACTGTTGCGAGGTGTAACATGGGGGAAAATGTAGTGGAAGATTTAAGGTCTTTGTTCTTCTGAGATGTGACGCTGTGTCACCTGGTAATTGGTTCCAGACGTTGCGACACGACGGATTAGTCTGGTCAGGGGTCGGAATGTCCGAGACGGTTCCTTGGAATTAAATATGGCGTACGTTAGTGAAACGTTACGTACCCTTCTTCGTTGGCAACTTAGTTTTGATCTTCTGACCAGTGTATGAAGTGTGTCTATGGATGTTTGTGTGAATCTTTATGAACCCGTTGGGGACACTTGTACGCCGCCCCCCCCCCCACCTCTATCCCCAGTTCATAACCACCGTAAAAGTTTGTGATTCTTTATAATACGCATATCAATGTTATGTTGGACGTCTTACACTGTCTGAAGTAATTTGGTTTTTAGAGAAGAATACTGGATACCATGAAATTGAACGCGCCATTGCAGGCTGGTGGAGCATAGTAACAGAACAGGCTACCAGCGATTCCCTGTACTGCGATACAGGAAGTAGCCGCATGTGTAACACCGTCGTCGTCATCCTGTCGGGCCATATGGCTAGTTGGGGTTTCACGACATCTTTGTCCCCTAGGCCGGTGTGCTGTATGCTAAGCAGAGAGCAGGAACAGCAACCATTCTTGCATCGCCTCTGTAGCCTATTCTTTACAGTATGAGTCAAATAATCAACAGTTTCGGATTGCGATCCTGTAGTGAGAAGTTTCAGAAAGTAGGTCAGAAATACCGGGAAAGTTTTGAAATGTGGTGCTGGAGGCTGATGGATGATATTAGTTGGACCGGTCGTGTGAAAAATGAAGTATTACATAGAGTCAAGGAGGAGCGGATTATCCTACATAGAATGAACAGAAGGAAGGCTAACTGGATTGGTCACATCTTGCGTAGGAACTGCCTTCTAAAACACGTTATTGAAGGAGGAAGAAATGACGGGATGACGAGGAAGAAGACGTAAGCGGCTGTTGGATGACCTTAAGGAAGAGAGAGGATACTGGAAATTGAAAGAGGAAGCACTAGGTCGCAATGTGTGGAGAACGTACTTTGGATGAAGCTATGGACCTGTCGTAAGACATTACGGAATGAATGAGTGAAAAGTAACAAGATAGGCAATGTACGCATAACGTAACATTTTGGCGCGTTCGCCCAATGCTTATACCTCCGCAGCTGCCCTAAGAGTCTGATACGATTTCATTCGAAAAACCCCTTTTATGGCGATTTTATGTCGCCAACAACAATATAAATGTACTTAGCTCTTCATGTGTAGTGCCCAGTATGAACCAAATACTGGAATTTCTTCGCAGATTTTCATGAAGCCCCAATATCGTATTTCATGGAAATCCGTCCAGTGGGAGCCGCGCTGATACATGCTGCCGGACGGATAGTTGGACGGACACGTCGAAGGTAATAAGCACTTTTTTTGTGACTACGAAAATGCGCCTAACAAAAGGATGTCAATACAGTGACTCACTAAATACACCCTAGACAGTGGATGGTGCCTGACATATTAAAAAAATGTGCTGATGGTTTCTTAAACGTCTGTGCCAGTAGCTCACAATACGTAGCGTTGATGGTAGGATATTTGGTGTAAGAATTACAATGGCTGTCGAAGGAGGCGGTTTTTCTGTAAGATTATTCTGTTAATCTGTAATGCACCTTAGCTGTTGCTGCCAGAAAATGTATTAAGCATTTTCACTCCTTGTTGCTGTCGTCAAATCTTAAACGGTAGCCGCAGAGTAAGACAAGAACGGCCAATTGTCACTGTGCTTAGGTTTATGAAGCCCCACGTCTGTGACGACTTATGGAAGACTGAATTATAGTTCCACTTATTCCTAACCTCGGCACCATCACTAGATGGATATGAGTGGTGGGACTTCACGTTGTCACCTTCCGATATGGAAGAATAGTCCCAAGTACGTATTTGTTAGAAGGCGAGTTGGGCCACAGATGCGGTGCGGACGCATTGGCCAAGACAAAAATCCCTACCCTTGATGGATATGAAGCACTTGTCACTCGTATTAATTCAGTGTTCGAATGACCGTTGGAGTCGGAAGAGTATAGTTTGCTTCTAGGTTGTATGCTAATGTCTCCGGTTCATTTAGCTTCGTTCTGATCTTCAAGGACTTTTTTCAAGCATGCGGTTTTCTATATCCTCTCCACACATAATAATTAAACTCGCGCTGATGGCTTTGATTGGAATTCCAGTGCCCTGTATCTAGCGTTGGGCTGGTGCTGTACCTGAGTTTTTAGTCTCTCTCACATGATCGCGAAAAGCGCCTCTTAGCTTCACCATGTCCGCCACTCCGTCTGTCAGTCCTTCCGCATGCATCAGCGCAGCTGTCACTGGTCGGATTTACGTGATATTTGGTACTGACTTCCTTGAAAACTGTAGACGAAGTCGAAATTTAGTTAAAATCGGGCAAAAATATCGCGCACATTACATGAAGCCCTAAGTATGTTTTATTGTTGCCGGCGGCATTTAAATTGCCACAAGAGTGCTCTATTAGAGTGAAATCAGTCTGTTAGGATAGCCGAAGGAGGTATAAACGTTACGCGAACTTGCCACGGTGTTGCGATATACTGCGTGCATTGCCTATCGTGTTTGTTTGTACAACTAGCTTTCCTATTATCGTAATTGCATCCCGGATGTGACATAATTCGCAGATAAGTAAAATTTTCCAGATTACTTAATTTAAACCAGTACACAAGCTTCACCTGCCAAGGATCCTGGTTTATGTAGTATCTGAGAATAGGGATCAGGATGCACGCGGTGGCGCAGTTGGTTGAGGCAGTGCGCTACAAGGTCGCGGGTTCGATTCCTGATGCTGTCACTGGAATTTTTCATTGCCATAATCCTTCCGGCCGCACTATAGCCCTGGGATCGACTCAGCCTCTAACAGAAATGAGTACCAGGAGTATTTCCTGGTACGAAAAGGCGGACGGTGCGTAGAGCTGACAGACCACTTTCATTTGCCGACTCTTTTGAAATCTGGGAACCCGAACCTCCTGGAACTTTATGGGTATGTACAGGCTTGTATAGGGATTGCCTGACCTTTACGTTTTCTGGATGTATGCGAATATTCGTTGCAAAGACTTTTAGCCGTTTGTTAAAAAGGCCTGAATCCAAAGGAGGTTGTAGTGTCGCAATAAAAACGGCATAATTCGTGCCATGCTAATTATTAAGTACATAGGGTAATAATATAGTACACATGTTGCTGTTATAAAAGATTTAATTGTCTTTTAATTGTAATTACTTGATAAAAAGTTGTGTTACACTGCGAAACACTGGGCCGGGTAGCTCAGTCGGTATAGCGACTAACTACGGACTGGACGGTCCGGGATCGAATCCCGGTGGGGACGAGATTTTCCGCCCGTCCAGACCGGCCCTGGGGCCCACCCAGCCTCCTGTACAATGGGTATCGGGTCTTTCCCGGGAGTAAAGTGTGGCAGGGGCGTGCTGCTGACCACTCACTCCCTTCTAGTGCCGCAGTCATGGAGAGTAGAGCTATACCTCTACCCACCCTCTGGGCCACACCGGGCCTGTAAAGGGATCACTTTACCTTCACATTATATATATATATATATATATATATATTCTATTGATTATTGAAGACAACGGGAATGTCTCACCTGAAAATAGTATACAGTTTTTTTTTTCTTCAGCACAAGAAGTATGAAGATAACATCACAAAACTTTTAGTTTTGTGGTATCGTGACGTGTATATGGATCGGGGGTAGGTAGTATATTCTGAGCAGTGTGGGCCAAAAGCGGCACGGAAAAATTTAATTACGCCCGCCGTTGTGGTTGTATCAATAGAAATGCTCCGTGTGATCGTACATTTACACCTTTTCAGAGCCCAGGTGAAGTATTAAATAAGTACGAAATGAATAATTGACATTCCAGGTTTTGGCGTAAAAGAAGGCATCAAGGTCTATTAGAACTACTAATTATTTTCATTAGCTATTTGGCGACACCTATGTTTCGTGGTAGTAACCATGAACCTGGCCTTGCGCCTCATGTATTTTGTTTACCGTAAGTTGTCACTTCATCTTTTTTATTTGAAAAATATAAGTTCATGAGAAATCCTTTTTTGTGATTTTGGAAGTGAAATTTGTGGACGGACAGACGAATATTAAGTATCCACTTTATGCACTTAATGCAAATGTTACATAAGTTGGTCCTGAGCACAATGTGTGTCATGAACCCCTCTAGTGGCAGTAATTTGTGATGCGTATGTTGTATATACGTATTTGAAAGACTAAATAAATGCAAAAGTATGATTATGACTTCATATGTTCCTAATGTGCCACCGACATTGCTCATTTCTTGAGATATGCAAGAACGTTTGTTTCGTACCGTGTATGTTCTCGACACTTCGCCACACTTCTTAACAGTTCGTGGCCCAGATACCAGATGGCACCAGTCTGCACTCTGCAGATTCTTTTCGAAGGGTTTCCCGTTGTACATAATTACTGTACTGTCGCGTAACAAAGATTGCCAGTTGGAATCGACATGAATTACTAAGTTTGTTAGAAAGAGGAATCTTATTGGCATCAATTGCATGCGTCATTTAGAGTAGTTTATATCCACATGTTCTCTGGCCTGTCATAACGTTAAATTGAATACACAGAAGTTCATGTTTTCTGTCGATCGACAGGCAATAATAATAATAATAATAATAATAATAAACTACACTTTAACATATGCAAGGAAACGGGTACAATTGGACAAAAAACACTGGTATGAATATGTGCCAAAATCATTAGAAACAAGTCAAGGACGCAAGGTAACTATACTGTGGAATCAACAAGTACAAACTGACAAGAACTATCGCCAGCAACAGGCCAGACATTATAATCCGTGATAATTAAAAGGGAACATGTGTGTTAATAGATGTTGCAATCTCAGGAGACAGAAATGTGATTAAAAAAGAAGCTGAGACGATTCTAAATTATAAAGACCTTACAATAGAAATACAGCGCATGTGGAATGTAAAAACAAAGGTGATACCAGTAATAATAGGGG
>Ga0123354_10016895_pt1 | contig 11428 bp, 9 predicted proteins | sample TergutLab28metaG_2_FD_97872 | JGI IMG/M metagenome (GOLD analysis project Ga0123354, IMG submission 97872) | Labiotermes labralis P4 segment gut microbial communities from Petit-Saut dam, French Guiana - Lab288 P4 | ecosystem: Host-associated > Arthropoda: Insects > Digestive system > Gut ... | reverse complement strand
TGTAAGTATGTATGTATGTATGTGTGTATGTATGTACATATATGTGTGTATGTATGTATGCATGTATGTATGTACGTACGTATGTATGTATGCATGTATGTATGTACGTACGTATGTATGTATGTATGTATGTATGTGTGTATGTATGTATGTATTTAAAATGTTATTTGACAACTAAAATCTCTCGAAAATATTTCCATGTAAGGAAAAACGTAAAAGAATCGTTTGGGACATTACATGACAACAGAGTTGGCTATGTACATTCGCATTCCCTTGTATGCGGTTCATATCGGCTGCATGTCTACCTACAAAGGACAGTATCGTAGAACGAATTCATACATTTAATGAAAAACAACCAACTTAAAAATCGGCGATATGATAGAGAAAATCGATACATTTGTCAGTGTGCAATGAGAAGGGAACTGGGTTAGAGCTGTGTTCAATGATGGGATAATTTCAAAGCCTTAGGGTTCTATAACAGGAAATTCAGATATATGGCCGTACTCGTATTTATTTTGGCGATGAGCGGTCAAGGTCAGTAACTGAGAGCGCCATCTCATTTTGTAGCCACGCACCTTCAAACACAGCTTAAGCCCGGCCTGAAGTAAGAATCAGGCTAAGTTGCCTCGCTTTCACAAGCAAATTCGCAGGGTCATAATGTGAAAGCTCTGCACTGCAGAAGTTGGACAAAACCAACATAATCATACGACTACAAAGTGACCGCACTGACACGCGCGATATCTGTGTATAGACATACGGCAACGAAGTCACTGACAGTATGTGAAATTTGAGAATTTCGCGGTGTTGAACTTTCATATTTCGGTTTGCTGGATTACGACACCACGTTTATGTTAGTTCACTGTTACACATCTTGTGATGAACACAGGCTGAAGGACCTCTGCTTTTGATTCCTACCAGTATGATAACTTGACGTAAAATATCAATACAATATCAAGCAATTTCCTGAAAATGGAAGTAAATCAAGGTGTTTAAATATCGTGTATATTATCCCTTTAAACGCTGAGTTAAATCCCATCTGCCATCTGCTGGCATTATTTGGAGCTTACCATATTCTCCACGTTAGCAGGATAAGGGTTATACACTTTAGGGAATAAAGAATGTCCACATTAACATTACCATAATGGGTAAGCCAGCATCAAGATATTTTAGGTTACGTATAATCACAGCTGTAAGATATAAAAAGTCAGTCTTGAATAATTTTGAAACCCCACTTTGATACACTTATTCTATTCTTCTGTCATAACGACCCCTGTGACCCTGAGCATTCGACAGTGTGGATGTGTATATATAGAACACCCATATCGTTCCTCTTTGTAAAGCATCACATGCAGCCACACGATCTCGGGAACGGGAGTGGGGGGGGGGGACTCGGAAGACGCATGTTAATGTAGTGTCGAGCTGCTCGCCATTTTGAACAGAAGAAATATGCCGCATGTTCGTGCCTGGACAGGGACAGGCGGGGAACCGAACGGTGACCACTACAATTCAATGGAGATACACGTATGTCCCAGTACCGCTGTAAATTTTCGCAGGACATGCTAATGTCAGAGGTGACCAAAACTGTGCGTTAACCGAACAAATTACTGGTAGAAGGGAATTTTAGTGTTTAGTAAAATGAGTTACAGTATAATCCACATTAATTTACGTATTAAGGAAGTAAGATGTAAAAGTATGGGGAAAATTACAGAACTAGCAGCTTCGTTTAGTTGTATCAATAACAATGGAGTAGGCAAATCAAGGAATATAAAGTACGGAAAGCATGAAAGACGCGCGGGAGTCACGAGCAATATATGTAAAATTTCCTCGGATATGCATAAGCGTAGATGACAGCGTAAAATAAAATACAAAGAAGTGGGAATCGTCGCCAGGAAATGGGATTACCTCGTCAGTATCTTAAAATATTGAAACTAAAACTTTAAAGAAAGAGTAACAACCACACCAAGCAATTAACATTTTCTTACGTAATTAAGACTAAGACTGGGAATGCGTATTCGAAATACATCCATTACATATCACTGTTTGAAGTCCTTTTCAACTGTAGGTCCTGGCAGAAGTATGGAACAAAAGTAATCATAACACATGGTACTCTCTAATAGACCTGCCGCAAGAAATAAACATGGCGGATTTGCAGAAACGTTTGTAATATTTTTACAAACTTTACATTGAAGAAGACAAATATTTTTAATTCCTTGCGAAATCACATTCTCTGCAGCTTGTGCGGGTGTCATTATCTTTGCTACCCCTGTACTACTGGACTCCATTTCGTGCAACTAAGTCCTAATTTGTTCTCGGCAGGACGTCGTGCCAGCAAGTGGACTTCAAAAGCGATAAACAATCACTTTGAACCTGCAAGACCACTAGGCGACACCGCCCAACTCACCTACTTTACTTGTAATCATTCACTTTGGCACCCTGTTGACCCTGAGAAATTCGTAATTTATAAACACCTTCTGTGACTGGGGGGAAGAAATACTGTGTTATTTCCCTGCGGTGACAGCTACCTTTTGGCTTTACAAAGTGTCACTCTGTAGTTGTAATTTGATACCTTACGTTAAGGTTTAATGAAAACAAAGTAATATGTTATGCGTCTTGACTGCATATATCAGGTTAGTATCATGGAACGGAACCGTGTGTAAAGAAAACCTAAAGGCAATTTGATATATGGGCCCAAATCTCGGCTGTTATACATGAATGTGCTTTATGTACGTGCAAACTAGGAACAGCAGGCAGGAAATATGTAATACATTTCCTGCTAAACCCTGTGTTCATTTTTATTATAGGAGGTACAAAATAAAGGCGAAGTTCGCGGAAGAGAAGGGGAAGATGTGGTATGAGCAAGGCTCTTCTACCGCAGGTACCTTCGAAACGTCGCTACATATCTAAGACAACTACACAAAGTCACGACTCGTAAGGTCTTATCTCAATATTCGCCGATAAGCCGTGCAGTCACTTTAGGTCCTCGCGTAATAAAACCCCGGTATATTTGATAAGCAGCATCCTAAGAACCGAAAGCTGGAATTTCGCTGCAAGTACACTGACAACCCGCCACTTCAGACAACTGTCGGTATCCAATACAACTGTGGTGCAGTGGCCAAGACAATGTCGCATTTCATCAGAGGATCAGCAAATTTCTACTGCTTGTAACAACGAAACTGATTGCAGAAGCTCACATACAATAAATGTCTTAAACAGGGGATGTACGAGCAACAGAGCAGGCGGTACCTGTATTTCATAATCAGGGATCATGGGTTTAAATCTAGCCTCGAAAATCTGCTTCGATTGAGATTATTCGCTGTTCTGTCAGTTTTTAAAGGGAAATTCCGGGATGGTATCTCGAAATTAGGTTATGAACACTTCTTTTCATATCAATTTTACTACGCATTAATCAGCTTATAATATGATGCTATGCAGTCTGGGCTACTGCAATCGTCAGTAAATGATGCAATAATAAATACATAAATACCAATTCTTACTCAATTATTATACCAACTACTACACATATATAACATTTATAAAATTTACACATTAAAACATTAAAAACGCTCCGACATGTTTCGGTCCTAGGACCATCATCATGGAGCCATATCGTCCTTGTTAAAGTCACACTATTAAAAGTCACATTAATTCCGCTATACCAGTTGGGTATTGTTGCAGCATGCCGTGCTGTGTAATGTTATGTTGCGAAGAGTGTCCTGCTACGGATGTGCATCCTGTGCTTCGTTGCGTCGCAACGAAGCACAGAATGGTACAGCGAAATTAATGTGACTTTTTATAATGTGACTTTAGCAAGGACGATATGGCTTCCTGATGATGGTCCTAGGACCGAAACATGTCGGAGCGTTTTTAATGTTTTAATGTGTAAATTTTATAAATTTTATATATGTGCAGTATTTGGTATAATAATTGAGTAACTCAACAACATGCACGGTGTAACAACGAAAATAACCAATTCTTACACTCAAACACAATCACGCACACTCACACTCACCCAAACACTCATCGTTCACTCACTTGCTGATTCACATCATCACCGACTGACTGGCTCACTCGCTCACTCACTCACTCACTCACTCACTCACGCACTCACTTTGCCATCCTCTCACAGTTTCATTCAATGACTCACACCATTCACTCATTTCACATGATATACTCACTAACAGTCGCCAACTAACGCTAAGTTCAATAAATTCGTTCCTTACGTCAAACTCAAAATGAAAGTCTTTCTGAAAGAAAAAAAATGTTAGAACAGCGTACATGGTACACTTAACAGACGCCTTCCGCAACAACAATTAAAATAAGCTAACATTAATGATCTCAAATTGTCTGTAAGAAAATGAAATGCACTTAACGTGAGAATCGGAAGACATATTCTGTATATGAAATAAACCTTCTTGACTTTGAAATGACATATGTAAGTAAACATATTCCATAAGCTGTACATTCAACATTATTTGGTTAAACATAATTATTTATGGGTTTCTAGGTGCATAAACTGAGCATCTTACAGATTGTGGTATTTATTCGTAGATTTATTCTATTTTGTATCAATTTCGGGAGGGAGATAAGCTTTGGACATTTCTCGATGACGAGGATAAAACCCGCTGTTTCTACTTAAAAGACTTTCAAATCCCTAGCTCTAAATGTTTGTTGTTTAGGGCATACGGAACTCAAACCAAGTGGTAAAATTATATGTGAATGTCTCTAACTTGTTCTGTATTCCTTATAAATAAAACCTAGCGAAATAACCAAAAGGATATCCTGAATATCATATCGGAAAAAAAGAAATTAATTTTAATGTGAACTCTGTTCAAGATAAAGAAGTAATTGTAATTTTAGAGACTAATGAACAAAGAAGCAATAATCCTCGTTGTGTTGGTTAACCAAAGGTAAACAAATGCAAGGGTATTACCGTCTTAAAACAACTATATTGTCAGATATATATATATATATATATATATTTGTACTGTACCATATTATATTATGTAACATTTTCCTCTGATAGTGTATCCAACCTGACGATGACCATAAGGGCCGCAATATATAGCTGAGATATTTATATGTATCTGAAAATATAGTTGTGTTTTGGTAATACCCCTGTATTTGTTTACCTAAGGAAGCAAAACTAAACCTTTACACCTCCAAATTGTTAAAAAATATAAAATGTGTTGCAAACAACAATTCTTACTTGAATTATTTGTTATATGGCTATACGTCAGGCAAATATACAGGCAAATATGCGAGAAAATAATACACATTTCTTAAGATATCTGTTTGGCGTAATTAAATTTAAACATTACTTTATAATATGTACTAAATTAAAATAAAAAGAAGTACTGTACGCAATATCACACAGAAAGCATTTGGAGAATAAGAAAATGCACCTACAGGATGATTCATGATTTGTGGACATTACCGTAGTAAATGACTTTCCAGTCTTTGTAACCACAATATTTCCTATCGACAAATGTTCTATTATAAGGGGTTATGGTGTTACGGTTATGCGACCTTGAAAAACTTTGCTTCTGCCGTTGAACGGCCGGTAACTTACGTATATTTCAGGCTAACCTCTAGCGCTTCCATGCGCGCTATTCACAACACACCGGCGACGTGGTACCTTGCGGCTGACGGTGCCATTTTCGAAAACATGCTTTCAGCACAGCTCAGTGTAAAAGTTAGATTTAGACTTTAAATTCATCAGGCTATGTGTTTATTATTTTATTCCACACTTTAAAATATCCTTACCTTTTGTTTTAAGTTTCAAGCGGTCGTCAGTGCGTAACCGTTCAAAATAGGACACATGTTTTCATACACTTCTTTGATAAAAGAAACCTAGGACATCATTTCCTACATTAATGTTCACAACTCATGGAATACCCTATATACACTCCATAATGTAGTACACTTTTTCACCTTCGCTATGCTGAAGAAAAACCTTTGTGTCTCCCAAGGGTGTCTTTGATACCATCGGCTTAAAATCCTCGCTGGGTCTAACGAGTAAAGCCCGAAGTTTGGTTCAGATTGGAGGTCCATAATTAACCTTAAGTAAGTACGAGGCTGTCAAGTTAACCCACAGGCGTATAAATTTGTGTGTATTCACGGTGCACTCTTAGACTTCTTCCCTTACTTTCCCCACAAGTATCAAACTCTTTCGCGTAAAATTAATCTCTCCAATTTGTAGGACGCCGATCTCACTGTCGATGTTACGTTAACGACGGAATAACATTTTTAATTAATCTTCGTAATATTGACGGCGCACACGGAATATTGTCTCTACGTCAGAAAATAATTACCAAGCTGTGAATCTTAATGCTCTCTTACACCGCCATTTCACTGCGCATTACCACCGTCTGAGGCATGTATCTTATATACTCGTAAATATATGAGTAGATTTTTGTTTTCAGGAATGTAATTTCCATATGGTTGAACATTTATTTTAGAACAATGAAGTCCATTTGGATGTCACGCTGTGTTACTGGGCGAGTAGTTTCAGATGCTTCGAAGGATAACAGTGCCTATATCCTCAGGGTCAAACACTCCGAAAACATATTCCTCTTGGACTGCCTGACGTCGGGTACTAGATCCCCAAACACTCATCGTCACATCGCAGAAGACTTTAATTCTCATCAACGCCGTTTGAGAATCTAAAATGTATTTTCTTGTTAGTTTCAACATTAGTAACAAAAATATTTATATTTTACCAGTAACGTGCCAGATTTTAGTCTCAGACTCATTTAACTGCGGCTATTTAGGTTTAAATTTTTCTGGTATGATAAATTGTGGGGACCGCGGTAAAAGTGTTTAAGTTGCTGTGCTACAAATCCGAAGGTCGCTGGTTCAATCCCAACTAGGGTCAGTGGATTTTTCATTGAAATAAAATCCTTCCGATCGCACTATGGCCCTGGGGTCGACTCAGCCTCTAACAGAAATGAGTACCAGGAGTATTTGTTTGGGGGTAAAGGTGGCCGGCGCGTAGGGCTGACAACCTACAACCATGCTGGGCCGTTGTCACGAAGTCTGCGAACCTTAACTTCCTGGAATCCTCTGGGCCTGTCCAGGCCTTAAATGGGACTGCTTTACTTTATGACAAATAGTTATGGGCCATTAGCTTGCTCGGCGACTAATTTAGTAACTAGTTACCACCGTTTATGAGGAAAAAATGCCTCTGAAATATCGTTAAATATTTATGAGTCTACAGAGTGTAAACTTCAGAAAAGTTGATTCGCCAGTAAGAACGCTGTGAGAACCTCAAATCCCGTAAACGCTAATTAGTTGATATAAATAGTAAAAAAGTAAACTTTCTAACATCTAGGGTGTTCGAATTCTTGTTGGGTTTGAGAGTGACTAATCTCCAATTTTGCATGAAGATTCATAAAAATTTGTACATGATATAGTTATTGATTTCTCTACATCTGGATTGTGCATTTTTTCTGCAGCAACCAAGCAATATGTCGCCGTCCTGTAGTGATTGCCAGAAATATAACTGATTTTTGTACGCGTAGTATAATATCTGATAGTTTAATCTGAAAATATAACTATTTTTTATAATTAAATTTTGGTCTAAGAAATTCCATAGACTTAATTACAAGTATTTCAGAATGGAAAGGGTTCAAAAACTGCAAATACCTCCTCTAAATATATTCCTGTAATTTAAAATCTTTTAATTGATAATTATCAAAGCATATCAGGCTAAATAATCTTAGACTATTAGAATGTGGTTAAATAACAGGATTTCGTGAAATGATGATACTCATTCTGGTTCAAAAAATGTCAGAAAATATGCTGAGCAACAGAGCGACTAAGTAATTTTCAAGCAATATTCTGTATAAGGGACGTAAATGGATCCATAATGTCATATCAACTTCACGTCACATGTCCTTGAGTTTATGTAGGTCCGTTAGTTTAGTACTGATATATATGCAAGACTTGCACTGCTCGGCACGCCTACTAAAACTGGTCCCGAAGGAACAGCTTTATTGCAAATGCGATGCCAGCGCACACTCATTCCAAAGACGTCGGTAGTCAGAATTGTTTTTTTTATGATCATATGTTCTGAAAAGTGTCGAGCCTGCACTCTGAACTGACTATAACATGGAGTCTGTAGTAGCACAGAAAAAAAGGAAAGAAAGAAAAGAGGGATCTTGTGTGTTTATTCTCTCCCACGGGGACTTGGTGGCCATTTCAAAAATGAATGTTGCTCTAGGGACTGGCGGCAGGGTTTCTTGGCAATCGGTGGAAAAGTGGGTGAGAAAAACAAGCATCATCGCCATGTTCCTACGCGGGAAGAGAAAGAGATAGGCGGCGGAATTGGGCTGAAACGAACCATGTTGGAAATTATTGCACACATAAATAACACCTAAACAAGTTACTTGAACATGCTATCAGAAGAAAGTTACCTGAAGTAATGAACCACCGTCACCCGTACAAATCAAAATTTGTGACTAAGTTACAAACACATCTTAGATCTACAGGGTTGGTGATAAGTCCTTAGCCCGACCAGAAAGGAAACAAACTAATATTTCTCTCAGAATGGTGTGAGTTTCCTTCGGCGCCTTGCCTCGCGGGGGTTGGGGGATGGGGGGGGGGAATTTGATGAAAGCTCGCGTCTCGATGTTGTTAAAATCGCGCGCGTCCCTGACATACTTCCGAGCTTGTTTCATTCTGGTCGGGCTAAGGACTTATCAGCACCCTGGTACGCTGATTCACGTGTAAGTAAAATTCTAGTTGATTAAAACTATAGTTGAGAGAAAGATTCTTGATGGGACGGTAATGGAAATTGAATTTTATGGCTTTCGCGGGAAGAAGGGTTTACAAAATGGAAATCTAATTTATATATTTAGGCCTATAGGTGGAATAATTTCCATAAATTGTGACACAATAATGCTACATAAAACATATACAAAACATACCTTTACGAAAATCAAATTATTATTATATGTAAGACATCACAGATACAAAGGTCCAGGCAATCCAAACAAAATAACGAATTGCAGCCAAGATATATCATTTATAAATAAATTTAAATATCAGATTCAAGGCATATGACACCCTTCATCCAATTGATGGCGGGGGCTGTGTTGCTAACCATTCACCTCTATTTAATGTCGAGGTTACAGAGATTGGAAAATGGCGAAAGATCGTACTGTATACTGTTTTACACAGAAAGCCCAGCGGAGGTGTTTACATTCTCTCACACTTGAAATCGGCCGGTATCTAAGGACTACAGAAGAGGTTCTACGGTCTTGTTTAAAAAAGTTCTTGCTTTCGGTGACTATGACTCAACGAAGCGATCGACTTACGATGTATTTGAAAAGATCTTTGGAATCGAGTTTCACAAGAATTTCTTAAACTCTTTATAACATGTGGTCTTAAGAAGTGAAGTACTTTTATGGCTTTCAGTAAACCGAATTTTATTTTGGGTTTTGACCGCTGGCAATTTTGTGACAGACTTAGTAAGTCCGTTAGGTAGACTTTACAAAACCTTCTACATGTGATGTTAGGTAAGAGGCAGGCGGGCGGGCAGGCAGTTGAAAGGAAGAACTTGACTTCACAGAAGGTATTTTTTTTGGTAAAAACGCCTTAAATGAATGGAACATTACTTCCACTAACCCGTTAATCTTTGCTGTATGTTCATTAGGTATAACAGTAAATATACTCTGAGCAAATTGGCGAGTGACCGTTACGTCGTATCACGGCCTTCACGAGGTAACAGCTAAAATCGAATCCAGCCTTGAGATACGAGATCAAATAAGAAATTGCCGCGACTCGGTCTACAAGCTCAGACGCACATGACTTAAGAGAAAGTACTATACTTTCCTCGAAGAAATCTGCACTGACTGCAACACACTTTCTAAACCCTTCGATATTTTGAACAAATAGTTTTCGACGGCGTCCTATGAAACTGCATTTAATTCTGCGCTTAGACTTCTCTTAATGACTTTGACGTCCTGATATCTTCTTCATTAGAAGATGATTTTCACTTTAGGGGGGAGAGTAATGCCGTCTTGTGTAAGGTCAGGTACCTAACGTTGGCAGCTTACCTCTACCACGCTGCGATTCGCCAGGAAATGCTTCACAGTTGTGGCAGGATGTGTAGGCACACTGTCGTTGAAAAGGGACCAGTTGCTTTCTCTGAATGCTGCAGGCTCACTTGCGACATCCAGCATTTGTACGCTTAATTCGCCCTTCACTCTTTCCTTCAGGCATCCGTTTTTTTTGGAGCATATTCTGTTTATCAAAAGTTTAAACATCTTTTTCATCATGGACATTTACAAGCGAACCTTCCGAGTATCAGCGACAATTTATTGCCCTCTCCATGCTCTAACGTTGTTTTTAGGATCGTAGCGATGGACCCAAAACTCGTCTCCAGTAACAAAGTAAATGGTTTGATAAGTCTGGAGAGAGCCCTCAAACATTGTTATTCTTATCGTCTTTTGTCCATCCTTGAAGATGTGAGGAACTAACTTCGCGCAAGTCTTCTTTTGCCCAACTCATCACGAAGTATCTGACGAATAACCTCCAGTTAATGTTATGTTAATCGCCTTTCAGTTTAGCGTCTTTCGGCGATTTCTTGCCACTAGTGCCAGCATTTTTTTCAGCGGCTTTCAGATTCCGGGTGGTTGACTGCCACTTAATCTTTGGGAAATTTTTGACATCCAGATGACCGTGCACCGTGATAATTCTTATAATAAAACCAACGAAATGCACTAATTTCTCTAATTTATTTTTGGAATAGAACTCTACATGTCTCGGAGAGGTTTTCTGTCAATCATTAGGAGTCTAGTACTGTATACACAGCAATAGGTATATGTCATACTGAAATTTTAAAAATGGGTAAAATTACTAGTGTATTTACATGTACATTGTAGTCAAATTGTAAGTAATGTTGAACGTAAAATTCTGTGTTGTGTAAAAGTTAAAATAGTAAAAATATTCCAGAAAATGCAATAGGTTCTGCCGATATAATAAAATTCTATGTTTACATAAAAGGTGCTGACTGATTGCTAGCGCGATCAGGATGGAAATAGTTTAGTTGTGTTGCTGGTGGGGTATTGATTCTTTTGGTCTCGTGGGAACTGACGTGTGGAATGTGTTGTGTGGATCAACTGATATATGGGACTATGTTCACATATGTATTGTTCTGAAATAAGCTGCTTGTGTTGGTGATGTGTGGATATATAGTTGTTCGTATGGTAATGAGAGTGCAGTTTTATTGATATGTTTTATTAAGTTCATAGTGTTACTGACGGGGTCGTATTCGTGTTTGTTGTTTAGGATGTGCTGTGCTTAAGCCGATTGGGGTTCGTTGTGCCTTATATATCTTATGTGTTGCTGATATCTCTGTTTTAGACTGCGGTCTGTTTGTCCAGTACATGATATTTGGCTTGTGTTACACGTAAGTTTATAGATG
>Ga0123354_10016894_pt1 | contig 11428 bp, 8 predicted proteins | sample TergutLab28metaG_2_FD_97872 | JGI IMG/M metagenome (GOLD analysis project Ga0123354, IMG submission 97872) | Labiotermes labralis P4 segment gut microbial communities from Petit-Saut dam, French Guiana - Lab288 P4 | ecosystem: Host-associated > Arthropoda: Insects > Digestive system > Gut ... | reverse complement strand
GTGGTCCGGCAAAAATGTATGAAAATCTTTTTTTTTTTAATTTTAAAAAATAACTTTTTTTTGGTTGTTTTCCCCCCCCCCCCCCCCCCCGTATGGCTGTGATTCTGGGTCTCTCACTCTGAAGGAAGCAGGACTACATTTGATAACATGTTAGACTCAAGTTGAAATGTTATGGCACACGGTGACGCACGGGAGGGGTAGTGAAGGGGAAACTGGCGAATGGAGTGGGTAGCCAGTACCCTTCACACTACCTCAGAACATGGTGTATCCAGCATTACTACCATTACTACCGCTGATGCGCACACCTCGGCTTCCAGTAGTCGACTGAACTGACGCCCCCACCGGTTTAAAAGGACTAGTCCGTTTCGCCGAAAGACGAAGTATGGTTTCTGCGCGTGTGCCATCACATTTAGACTGACCTCTACTGCGAAGAATATCTTAACCCCAGGGACAGAATATAAGGGCAATACGTAGAAAAGCTACAGGATTTGTTCTCTTTACCATACACTACACAGGCGATCTAATCAGGGCGAAAGTAGTATCCATGCATCTGGAAATGACCATGCGCCACTAGGTATCTGTTTCCCGACGTTCTGAGACATGGCAGAGGTCTGACATGCAAGGATCCAAATATCGCACGGAAATCCACTGGGGTATGTCACATGATAACACTCCGCCCTGGCGAGACTATATTAAAACCCCCAGGAATTTAGGTCACTCACAAACCAAGCTCTACCGTAAACACGACAACCTTAATGTAACTCCCTCATCACATCCAGTACCTTATACTTGTAGGTATAAAGTTTTAAGGTACGTATATTTAGATACCGGTGACTAATTTAGCTGTATAGAGATTCAGTGATAAACAGACACTAACTTATACGTGTTGGTGTGCATATTACATTTAAGACTTGAAAGTAAATTCCAACAACACCATTACTTCCTTCACTTGTGAAGGGATATTTGTGTTCTTATGGACTGTGCACGGACGGACACAGTGTCACGAACCACAAGTTATACACCGACGTCAAAACATCAACACGTTTATGTATTTTTGTTTTCAAAAACATAACTGGAATAGCTTTAAATGGATATTAAAGACATTTTTAAAATACCAAGCTAAATTAACCCTTAACCCGCTAAAGTGGAAAATATGGTGAGCTCCTAATAATGCTAGTAAATGGCAGATGGGATTTAACTCGGCGTTTAAAGAGTTAAGAAATGTAACGGACTTGATCGTTTTAAATCGATCTAATACTCATAGCACGAGATCACTCCTCTGTGCCGTGCACCATGCACGGCACATCATTGCACCTGTCTCTGCAATCTCGCTGTCGGGCCGAACGGATTTGTGCACATTTCAGTTCCGACTCTCTACAGCAACAGAAGATAATAAGACACGAAGGATAGAAGCAACACACCAATCCAATTGTAATTAACGTGACGACATATGCAGTTTCAGAGCCACGATAGCTGACAACTGTCAGCAAACCTGTATGTATTGCTGTGTGTACAGTGAAAAAATTCCTGATGATGAACAGAGGAACTGTCCGAAACGTGTAGAGTTTTATTCGAAAAATAAATTTGAGAAATCAATGCATCATGTTGGGTTTATTGTAAGAATTTATCACGGTGCACTGTCACCTGAACTTCAAAAAAAAAAGAGCATGCGTTTGTCATTATGTAATGTTTTCCAAACCTCAGTAAATAATAACACCTAATCAAAATGTTTCCAAGAATCAAACTGTTTACAAGTCTCTTATCTTCGATAAATAATTCAAAGCTTTTCGTTATGTTCTCTCCTGAAATCACAGAACACATCACACGGTCACAAGAAATCAAGGACAAACTGACTGTCTTCCTACAGAGTGTTTTCTGAACAGTGCAAACGTGAGCCGGACTTTACGCCTTATGTGGGGTTCGACTCTATCCGCCATGTGTCGGCGTCAACTAGATAACACACTGACTTGTATACTACGAACTGCGTTCCTCTGCGCAACTGTCCGACAAAAGAAGTCGCACGTACCCAGTTTTTGAATGATTCTTGAAGTGACCCCTGAATACAAATTTCAATATTGCCGCGGTGGGTCGGGATAGCGCAGTCGACATAGCGACTAACTACGGGCTGGACGGTACGGGGATCGAATCCCGGTGGTGGCGAGATTTTCCGCACCCTTTCAGACCGGCCCTGGGGCCTACCCAGCCTCCTATACAATGGGTATCGGGTCTTTCTCGGGGGTAAAGAGAAAGGGGCTTGGCGTTGACCACCCACCCCATCTAGCGCCGAGGTTAAAGAAAGATTATAGCTATACCTCTACTCCCCCTATGGGTCTTCGTGGCCTGTTCTAGGGTGAACTTTACCTTTAACTTTACCTTTTACTTGCCACGAATGACATGAGGCGAAAATAAGTACTGAACTTTGCTGTAAGTATGCTTTTAACGCAATCCCGGGGTTCCGGTTTCATAACATCGGTTCTCAGAACGTCTATTTGACCCATTTTTCGCGGTTACCCGCGATGTACTAGTGGGATAGAACATCAAATTAGGCCACGACCGCTTCCTCCTGCACTATTTGGAATTCACAACAAATTGTCCTATCATTGGACGCAATACGGCCTAAGCTACTGTCTGTGTTGTTAACAAGAACAGGTAAAACCATACAAAATGTAAAAGGTAAGATTGTCCGTGTCCACGGCATAAAAATATAGAGGGGGAGAAGAGGTATAGATGCACTCAATCTTAACCTCGGCGCCAGATGGAGGCCAGTGATAAACTACACGACCCGGCCGCTTTAACCTCGAGAAAGAAACGCGGTACTAATTCAATAAGAGGCTGGGGGGGGGGGCGGGGGGGAAGCTAGAACTGGTCTGGAAGTTGTGGAGAAGAGAAAAAATTTGCACCTGCCGGGACTTGAAACCTGTAACGTCCAGCTCGTAGCATACCAGGGCACAATTAATTCAGTGCCTGGTACTTAAGGCGTAGGGGTAGTCGAAATATAGTTCCTGGCTTCGTTACACTTCAATACGAGACCGAGTATAGAACTGAGCTTCACGTCACGTCCGTTTTATCCCGCAGAAACAGTCCCCTGACCCAAATGCATCGACCAGAGCTGGCGAAAACTTTTGAGGGTCTGTGTTCAAATTGTTTAAAATATTCGAAGAAACATTTGCGAGTATCCATGGGAAAATTAAAAAGAAAGTTAAGGTCTTGGACTCTTTCCCAAATTATTATTATTTATTGCATAATACTAATAATTATTATTAATGCGTATTAAAATTATACTGTATAATTTATTCCCAGTAAATTATTATATTACATTTAAAATAAAGGCCTCTTCGAAGAATGCCATAAGGAAGAAAATGTAGCAGTAACTGGGGCTGTTACTGCTTACTGTTTGAAAAGACGACTGTAAAACGTTTTGTCCAATATCACGTATTGGCACAGTTACTAAAGAAGACTGTAAAACGTTCCGTCCAAAGTCACATATTCGCCCAGTTACCAAAAGAAGGCCGTAAAACGTTCTGTCCAATGTCACGTACTCGTCCAGTTACCAAAAGAAGGCCGTAAAACGTTCTGTCCAATGTCACGTACTGACACAGTTACCAAAAGAAGGCCGTAAAACGTTCCGTCCAATGTCACGTATTCGCCCAGTTACCAAAAGAAGGCTGTAAAACGTTCTGTCCAATGTTACGTATTCGCCCAGTTACAAAAAGAAGGTTGTAAAACGTTCCGTCCAATGTCACGTATTCGCCCAGTTACCAAAAGAAGGCTGTAAAACGTTCTGTCCAATGTCACGTATTGGCACGTTTTACAGCCTTCCCAATGTCACGTATTGGCACAGTTACCAAAAGAAGACTGTAAAACGTTCTGCCCAATGTCACGTATTCGCCCAGTCACCGCCAGGCCGTCGCCCCAACCATAAATATCCAGTCAACACTTCGCACCGCTCCGATTTGTGTAAAAATGTTTCACTGCAGTATTATTTGGTAACAACGGTAATTCATATACAGTCAGATATGTGTGTATATACACATATTGTGCACAGTACAGAGACGATGGTGGGCCAAAATAAATAAAATTAATTGGGAAAGGAGAGAGTGCCGCTTGCCATAGGTTCGCAGCCCTGGTAAAGGCGGTTAGATGGGCCCCAGAACCGGTCTAGTAGCGAAGATAAAAATGTCTAAATGTCTACCCCCCCCCCCCCCCGGGAATGAAATCATGGTTTCACAATCTCATGCTCTAAACTTAGACGTTGTACGTTTTTAGCTAACGCTTCGTACATCATTCATAAGTTATTAGAAAAACACACATTTGGATAATTCTGATATGAAGTTTTGCTGAATGCATTGTTCAACCCTGTAAGGGAATGTGACATTTATTTTCGTAGCAAATTGTTCAGGAATCAGAACAAAGCAACATGGCTGCAGGGAACCACATACGAGTGCTAGCGGAACGAGTAGTGACAGGTGTAATTTCAGAAGACTGGTCACTCGTGCGTCTCCAGGTGTAGCAAGCGCAGTTCTATCCCTGAGCACACCCCTTCTCGTGGCAGCTACATTTCCGCCTCAGTTTCTAAGACCGTCTTCAGAACACATTTCTAGCTCCACAGAGCAGAGATCCTAACATTCCCTTGGATTCTCAGAAAATTCGGTTGCATGATTTATTCTTTGTGTTTATAAACAGGAAACTCCTTCGGTCTAAACACTTCTTGGGAAGCTAACAGTTCCGCAGAACATTCCTCGCAATATGCTTAATTCGAAATCACATTACCGTGTTCAGAGCAGCATCCTACTGTCCCTATCCTGAGCCAAAATAATCCACTCCACGCCTTCCTCATCTTTTCTCGAAGATCCATGCTAGTCCCATCTATGCCTAGGTCTTTCAAGATATCTTTATCCTTCCCTTTTCCACACCAAAATCTTGTTTGCATTAGTATTCTCACCCATACCTGCTACACTTCCATCTCATACCTTGATTTTATCACCCGAATAGTTCGTGAAAAGATAAATCAAGAAGGTCCCAATTATGAAATGTTCCCCCGAATACTGATACCGACACTGTATCAGGCCCATTATTTTCCCCACTAACGTATTCTCGACCATCCTGAGCCTATATTCTGACCAGATAAATGTTCAACCTAGAACATGCGTCGAAGGCCCAGATGGGGAGTATAGGTAGAGCTCTACTCTTTCTCTAACCTCGGCGCTAGATGGGATGGGTGGTCAACGCCACGGCCTGGTCCCTTTACCCCCGGGAAAGACCCGGTAACCATCGTATAGGAGGCTGGGTGGGCCCCAGGGCCGATCTGGACGGGTGCGGAAAATCTCGCCACCACCGGGACTCGATCCCCGGACCGTCCAGCCCGTAGCGAGTCGCTATATCGACTGAGCTATCCCGGTCCTATATTCCGACCAGACCAAGTTTCAAACCCACACAAACACGATAGACCAAACTACAGGTCTTTTTTATTTCAATTCTTACGTTCTTGGAGAGCAAATGGGAAGTCTAGACACAGGTGGGAAGGAAGATAAACGATCCTAAACCAAATCTGCGCTTAAATTGTGCACTGTACACAGTTGTTACTGTCTTCACAATAAAAAGAATATTTTAATTCCAAGGCCAAACAAGGCCCTACTACGTCACTGGGATAGTCGTTATATGGTCAGAGAATCAAATGCAGGACCACACTGAATACGAGAGCCGCTCGCCCGCGACGACCGGTGACATTTCCTTTGATTAACAGAGTTAGAGTTGACAGAACTTGCATGCAGCACCCGCTTCTGGCGCAGAAGATATTATATGGAAATTGTCACAGTGCGACCTGCAATACCGACACAACCGCCGTCCTAACGGACTACCCAAAATGCAGTCCTGGGGCATGCGGTCAGGCAGTGAATTATCCGCTATCCTGAACTGGCATGTAGGGCGATCAGAACTTCTGTCTACCATAAAAGCTAACACCGGAGGTTAGCACAATACGGCCCGCGGCCAGAGAGCGGCCTTCGAAACTTTCAGCCTTTCGCGCTGCGTTGTGTACGCATTTTAAGTCCCAATGTACGGTGGGCATACACAGAAAGTACTGTACTGGAGGAAACAAAGTACAATTAATCTAGATTTTAACACAGAATCAAATATTCCATTCGTAATAGCCCTGAAGTAATTTCGTACGTCTGGTCTTTGAATTTTCATCACTTGCAGCATGGCGTGGAACAGATCTTATTTATTTCGACTCACAAACTGTATCAAGTTGGGTCAGGGCGGTACAAGTGACATATCAAACAATTACAGAAGAGCGAACATTTCTAATGAATACTGCGAAGAATATATGGCCCAACACAAGAAGGGGGACGCTGGCGTCCCATATGGAACAGGGAACTGTACAGTTTGTACAGTGATCCAAACATCGTGGAGGACATTAAAATCGGAAGAGCAGGTCACATAAAAAGAATGGAAGAAGAAGGGATTCCAAAAAAGTTTTTAAACGGAAACTTCTACACCACAAGACCAGTGGGAAGACCAAGAAGCAGATGGGCGGATGTGGTCCAGAGGGATCCATTACAACTGCTGGGGATAAGAGGACGGAGGAGAAGAGCTGAAAATAGGGATGAATGGAGGCGTCTTATGAGGGAGGCCAAGGCCCGGAAGGGGCTGTAGCGCCATATACGGAATGGAACATTTCTAATGAGGCCCTACGTACTGCGGTCTTTCACAGACATATTCGGCCTCTCCACACCCTCCATAAAAGAAGCTGTACACTCCTTAGCTGCACAAACCACAGAGATTGCAATAAGATCGTTAATACTTCTACAGGTAAATGTACAGGTAACCTTCCACCAGCGTTCAGGAAGATTCTACGTATTGGGGACATGACGCACATCTCCACATATTCTCAACCCTGGCAATAGTAGTAGATGAGCGGTCAGATACGCGCTCCGACCATTTTACCACCATAGAAAAATCCCACGGTACCAGTTAGACTGAAATCATATACGACTCGGAGGCAGTCTGGTCGCAGTAGATAAGACAGCGACCTGTTGTGCCTCCCGGGAATCAAACCACATATTCTCAGAATCTTTTACGTTCCTCCAGCGACGTGACAGCAAGTAAAGACACGCGCGGAGCCAACGGCGTTGCTCCAGGTTGTACCGCTTAGCTGGTAAAGGTCTCCCTAGTGTCTGAAGGTAACGAGCAAATAACAGCAGTAATTGAACTGCCACAATGGTACACAACTGCGAACAGACACTTGTTGTTTGGTTGCGTCTATTTATAACCGTGTTCAGGTGAAATGACATTATTAGCGCCTTGCAACTGCGAGAGGTTATGTATGTATGTATGTTATGAATCAACAAAGCAATTAACGGAACAACTAAATAACCAACCGAACAACAAACTAATTCAGTGTCATAGGGTATTTCTTGTAGAGTTGCCAACCAGTACTAAAAAAAAAATATCCCTACTTGTTAAAGACCGCGAAGATTTATTACCGTCAATAAATCACACAAAACCACCTAAGTACATACAGGTTGTAGAATTATATCTTTGTTCCTCTTACATGTTTTGGCCTTTAATGTCACCACCTGCGGGTGCAAAAATAATGGAATGCAGACAGAACGTATCGAAGATTACGTAAGTAAACGTACCTGAAATAAATCAAAATATGTGGTGATTTCGAGGTAGACAACGCACGTACGTTGTTGGATCGTGGCACATTCGCGTTACCACTGTCACTGTGGAAGCGCGATTATGTCATCCGCTTTTACGCGAGTTCGCAAAATTGCGCAAAGCGACTACTGCTTTCGTCATGTCTGTTCGTCCGTCCGCATGAAACAAGTCGGTTATTTTTCAAAAATCTGTCGAGAAAATTCAAGTTTTATTAAAATCGGACAAGAATAACGGGTACTGTACATGAAGACCAATGTATGTTTTTGATCATATCTCGCTCAGTTCTTCTTACAATGAGAAATGTTTCAGACAAAAGTTGTAGAGAACATCAAGACACACATTTTTGTGCTCAGAATTTTTTTTCGAGAATCGTGCCGTTTATGAGATAATTGGAAAAATATTGTAGTAACGGGTAGGCCACTAATGACAATATGGCACATGCGTATTGCATGCGGGATAACTAAGGTGACACACACACACACAGAATATGCAATACACATTACTTTTCCACTGCAACAATGGTTGCAAGAACGCGCCTCAATTTCCTGTCTTATTGTTGTTGACATAGATGAAGCTGTCAACAATATAAGTGTTCAGTATTGCCATGGGAAATCAACAATGGGTTCCCTTTGCACTGTCTTCTAGCTACAAAATATTGGTGCTGTTGTCAACGATAATAAGTATTAAACATTATGATTGTGTGTCTGTATTCTTACCTTATTTACCCGATATGCAAATCGTAACTTTACTGCGCTGTACATTACCATCTGTGGCCTGTCTAGCGCTACCAAATTCTTCCACATTATCTCATAAAGGGTACCAAAAGCAAAGCTGTGCACTGCAGTACGGATCGTTTGAGACTTAAACCATCGCTACTACTTCGCAAAAATCCGCTTGTCTAAGAGGATGTGAATCAACTACACACATCCACAGCACACACACACACACACCTAACACCAAACACACATACAGTACACACACACACACATCCACAGCACACACACACACACACCTAACAACAAACACACACACACACACCCACACCCACCTCACACCCACACACATACACACACCCCCTACACCCACACACACACCACCGACACACACACACACACCCACACCCACCTCACACCCACACACATACACACACCCCCCACACCCACACACACGCCACACACACCACCGACACCCACACACACCACCCACACACCATTTTACTATATTTTAACAACAACGCAAATTTATTCTATAAATTTGACGCTTTATGACCACAAGTTTTGTCATAGAAAATTAAGCGTAATATTCAGATGTTTTATCACACTTTTTTTTTTACAAATGTTTGTGTATTGATTGTATTCTTGTTATAAGAAACACTGGTGATGGTCGCAGGAGTGGCCGAAACATGTCGCTGAAGGATAACAACATGTGATTAAACATATTTATTGAGAAAAGGGTACTGAGGAGAATATTTGGTCCTAAGAGGGACGAGGTAACAGAGGAGTGGAGAAAACTACATAATGAGGAGCTTAATGATCTTTACTGCTCGTCAAATATTGTTGGGGTGATCAAATCGAGAAGAATGAGATGGGCGGGTTATGTAGCACGTATTGGATAGAAGAGAGGCGTATACGGGGTTTTGGTAGGGACATCTGAGGGAAAGAGACCACTTGGGGGACCCAGGCGTAGATGGGAGGATAATATTAAGATGGATCTTCAGGAAGTGGAATGTGGGGGTGTGTACTGGATCGAGCTGGCTCAGGATAGGGACAGGTGGTGGGCACTTGTAAGGACAGTAATGAACATTCGGGTTCCATAAAATGAGGGGAATTTCTTGACTAGCTGAATACCGGTTAGCTTCTCAAGAAGGACTCTGCTCTATGAAGCAAGTAAGTAAGTAATTGGACAAATTACTTAAAATGTGCATCTGTTGGTTTATTATGTAAGTATAAAACGACCTTCACATTTTGCGTTAACTTCAAGCATTTCGTGCTCAGTGATATCATGTCATACGATTGTGTGTGTGAGTGTGATGAACACAGTCACAAATAGCTACAAACGCTGCCCACCGTCAATGTGGGTGGGTTCAGAAAGACACGATATTTAATTTCGGGCAACACGCACTGCTGCTCGCCAACAATGAGCGGTTCTGCGCGAGAAGTCTGATTGCAGCTACAATTACAGTGGCATGGAGGTTGCAACGGACTGAGCATCACGTGACGTCCTCGAGGTCCCACTGCTGCTGGCACAGCACAGCGAAAAACCAGCTTCCTCTAACACGACCAAATGAGATTACGATTAAGGAAGCTTGCTCCCCAGTTAGTATGATCTGTACCAGAGACTGCAAATATAGTTTTATGTATTCCTGATGATGGGCGCGATGGAAGCCCGAAACATGTAGAGTAATTTAGCAGAAGTAAATATCTTCATACTGTTTCATCTCGTTGGATTTCTTCAACCTAGAATTACGATGCACGGAAACACGAATATAAAATCTGCCAACAACTGTAACTGGCAGCTGAAAAGTTTTCCGTTCCTCACAGGTTGCTATTTAACACAAATTCCTGTGTGTAGAGACAAAGGCAAATGAGCCCTCTATACACCACACCAAGAGTGATATACCCTATGAATGATGGAGGTGTGGCTCCATTCTTTCTCAGTCTTCGGTACAGGATTACAGTGAGTAGTGTGCTACATTCTACTCCTTTAGCCCCTGGCATACTGCTTGTAGTACTGACTGCGCAGGAGGCTGGGAGACACACGGTTGAGGTTTGGACACAGTGGGGAATAGAAAAATCTCGGTCCCCCGCGCTGGGAATCAAATTCCGATTTTCCGATCGGCTAGTCCTCGTACAGTCACTGTAATGACTGAGCTACCCGGCTGATCTTATCATTTATGGGTCACAACTTTTGTCCTTAAAATAAGAAACAAAGCGTGAAATTGTGAATTCAATTAAACTGTTTCAATATATGAACCAGTAGTGGAATCTCGTTAAAAGAAATCCAGCCTTCGGATTTCATAAGAGGTAAGAGACAGCTGTACGACTACCAGCTACCTAACAAAGAAATGACCTCATATTTCATAGTGAAGCAGCAAACTGAACTCTCTGCTGTGTTTTGCCCATTCACTTTCCCAGCTTCCAGGGTCGCAGAGTTGAGTCCCGAACTGTAGCCCACACATTCATTGTTCTGTAGCGCTGTCACTGATCAGCGAACACGACATTTCAGTTCTCTTTCTTTCCGTCTTCTCATTTCACAACCTCCTCCCCCACCATTTCTTTCTTGATCGTTGCTTTTGGTATTTCTTAATTTTTATCTCTATATTTCATTGTCTTTCCCTCTTCTTCGCTCTCTTCTATCTCATTTTGTTTCGATCCACTTCCTTCATTTCCGTCTGTTCTACTTCATCCCGTGCGTGGCGTTGACCACCCACCCACTTCTAGCCCCGAGATTAAAGAAAGTGTAGAGCTATACCTTGAATCTTATGCGTATTCAAGTAGAGCTATACCTCTACTCCTCTTCTGGTTCTTCGTGGCCTGTTTTAGGGTGAACTGTACCTTTACCTTTCTACCTTTACCTGCTTTATCCCGTAACCCACTACTTCACTTCGCACATAGTACTGATTTACTGACGGTTTACACGTGCCGACCGTCTCTGTGGTCTAGTGGTCAGAGTTTCTGGCTACAGATACAGAGGTCCCGGGTTCGATCCCCGGCGCTACCAGATTTTCTGAGCAGTAGTGGGTCTGGAACGGGGTCCACTCAGCCTC
>Ga0123354_10016892_pt1 | contig 11429 bp, 11 predicted proteins | sample TergutLab28metaG_2_FD_97872 | JGI IMG/M metagenome (GOLD analysis project Ga0123354, IMG submission 97872) | Labiotermes labralis P4 segment gut microbial communities from Petit-Saut dam, French Guiana - Lab288 P4 | ecosystem: Host-associated > Arthropoda: Insects > Digestive system > Gut ... | reverse complement strand
TCCGTCAGTAGGGCGCGGGGGGGTTCCAACGTAATGGATTTCAGAAAATTTTTTGGGGGAAAAATTAAAAAAAAATTTAAAAAAAAAAAAAAAATTAAAAAAAAGGGGGGGGGGGGGGGGGGGGGAATCCGACATTATACATGAAGAAGACCAAAGAACGTTTTATTGTTGCCGGCGATATAAACTCGCTTTCAGAGCATTTCTCTTCAGCACTCAGCATTTCTACATCGCTGACAGTGACATGTAGCTCAGCAGCAGACACGGCACGGATTGGTCAGTCTGCATTTCGACAATGGTCACTCGAACACACCACAAAGTTGCGTTACACGCACACGGCGTGTTCGATACTGTAGCCCAGTGTTTGCCAAAATGTGCTCCACGGATCCCAAGGGATCCGAGAACAGTTCGCAGGCATTCGTGGATATATTTCTGTAATGGTTTCTTTGAAGTTTACTTATTTTTTAATTAAAGGAATTATGTTTTGTTAAACATAATCGCGGAACTTCTTTAATTGGCGGTGTTTATTTCTCTTTCTTTTACCATGGTCCAACAGCCCCCAGCGGACCTAGGCCTCCTCATTGTATAGTATTCACGATCACACTTAGTCTGACACACCACACTCTGTAGGACTCCTCTGGACGAGTGATCAGCCCGACGCAGAGACCTGACAACATGCAACGTACACAAAAGACAGACATCCATGCCCCCGGCGGGATTCGAACCCACAATCCCAGCAAGCGATCGGCTCCAAACCCACGCCTTAGACGGCGCGGCCACTGGAATCGGCTGTTCATTTCTCTTAATCATTAGACTATCTAATTAAGAAACGCCCTGTACCCATGAGGCGATCGGCACACAGTTTAATTAAGGTCAAATCATGCAGTTTAGTGTTATGTACTGTATGCTACTGGTATGCTATCTAAAATAAGTTCTGGGATATAAACTTTTTATTTTGAATATCTCTCATCTGAACACTCTTTATTTACGTCAGCAAGTATGTGAGGATCCGCCGTTGTTTAGGAAAGGCAAATGGGGTCCGCGAAGAGGAGAGTTTCGGCAACACTGCTCTAGCCTGTATTACTTGTTTGGTGTACTTTCGGCAGCTCCACTAACAATTAGCTAATGAAAACACGCGATTGACAGCCATATGTTATAACAAGTAAATGGTAGGTCTTCATTCTTCTGGTTTACTACGCTGCACAGTTTGATAGTTGTTTACCGACGTTTCGGGACAGCCAGTTGTTCAAGTAGTCTTGTACTGTTTGACCCTTGAAGACGGGACCGAAGTGTCGGTAAACAAATACCAATATACACTTCGTAAAAACCCAGAAGAGCCAAGTCCTCAAGCGGAAGCCTGAAATCTCGCAAGTCCGCGGCGATTTCAATCTCTTACAGCTTGTGTGTATTCATGCACAATGGTCCTGAACCTAGGTACCTAAATGCTGTGTATTCCCATAATTCTATAATAGGACTTTGAGGTGTGCCATTCCCGTTGTGTGTTTAAACTATAAGGTGAGGTAAATTCAGTCAAAAACACAACTATGAATATATGGCTAAATGATGGTGTTTATTAGCAATAGAAGACCACATGTTTCGGCCTATAGCGGTCATCGTCAGGTTTTGGCAACTTTATTACTATAAGAATTATATATAATATGCATAAACCGCGTGGCGATGTTGAGATCTCATCATCATTATCATTTGCATGCGTTTGTTAAGCTAAGTTTGGTGGGATGTCTATTGCTTAACAAACGCACGCAAATGATAATGATGATGAGATCTCAACACCGACACGTGGTTTATGCATATTATATATAACTCTTATAGCAAGAAAATTGTCAAAACCTGACGATGACCGCTATAGGCCGAAACATGTAGTCTTCTATTGCTAATAGACACCAACATTTAGCCATATATTCATAGATGTGTTTTTGACTGAATTTACCTCACCTTATAATACGATATTAAGACATGGTATGCTCTTGTTCTATGCAGTACATAAATTACTGTCTTCCCGCAAGTATGCTAATAGAATACATGAGGGCCACAGAAGAATGCGAAGCTTAAAAATATGACATCATTGTTCAATTATCTATGAATAAATTAATGGGAATTTTCCAACCCCTGTACAGCCCAAACCACCTCCATTGTAAATTCCCCCATCAAAATTTAATCTAGTGTACTCGATATAGCGACTCGCTACTAGTTTGACGGTGCGGGGATCGAAGCCCGGTGGGGACGAGATTTTCCTTACATGTCCAGACCGGCCCTGGGGCCCACCCAATACAATGGGTACTGGGTCTTTCCCGGGGGTAAAGCGGCCGGGGCGTGGCGTTGACCACCCACCCCATCTAGCGCCGAGGTTATACCTCTACTCCCCTTCTCGGCCGTCGTGGCCTGTTCTAGGGTGAAATTTACCTTTACCTTTTTGCCTCTTACAGGATGTTAAACAACAAAACAACCACGTTTGTTAGTACAATAAACATGAGTCACCAGTTTCTGAAGTAAGAATATAGATTGAAATTTAATGAGAACAGATCGTTAAGGAGAATAGGATGACGTAGGAAACGATGGAGGGAATTTCGCGAGTGGTACAGCTGCTCTTCAACGTGTATTCTAAAGCACGTGCAGTGCAACAAGACAGGCAGTGTTCATATAACTACATTGCGGCGCGTTCGCGTAACCTTTGTTGGCGTGGAAGAGCTAGGCGTATTACTTATTCTAAGTGCATGTCTGTAGACTTAGTTGCCCAGCATGCAATACGCATGCGCCGCATTACATTGACATCTGCAGTCTGCCTGGCCCTGCCATGTCTTTCCACATTGTCTCATAAAAGGCACGATTTTTGGAGAAAAATTAATGAATGTAAAATACGTGTTTTGATTTTCTCTACAGCACTTTCCAAAACCTTTCTCATTCTGAGGAGAATTTAACAAGATATTATTGTAAATGCACATCGGTCTTCATGTAAAGTATTCGTATTTCTTGTCAATTTTAACGAAACTTTAATCTTCTCGACAGATTTTCGAAAGATACCAAAATTTCATATTTCGTGAATATCCGTACAGTGGGAGCTGAGCTTTTCGATGCGGACGGACGAAGGGACAGACAGACAGACATGACGAAGCTAACTGTTGCTTTTCGCAATTTTGCTAACGCGCCTAAAAACAAGGACGATATACGAGTTTGTGTGTGTGTGTGTGTGGTGTGGTGTGGTGTGTGGTGTGGTGTGGTGTGTGTGTGTGTGCGTGCATGTGTGTGTATGTGTGTGTGTTATGTGTGTGTGTGTATGTGTGTGTGGTGTGTGCATGTGTATGTGTTGTGTGTGGTGTGTGTGTTATGTGTGTGTGGTGTGTGAGTATATGTGTGTGGTGTGTGTGTATGTATGTATATATGTATGTATGTATGTATGTGTGTGTATATGTATGTGGTGTGTGTATGTGTGGTGTGTGTGCGTGTGTGTGTTATGTGTGTGTGGTGTGTGTGTGGTGTGTGTATGTGTATGTGTGTGTGGTGTGTGTGTATGTGTGTGTGTGTGGTGTGTGTGTATGTGTGTGTATGCGTGTTCATGTATGTGTGTGTATGTGTGTGTGTGTATGTGTGTGTGTGTGTGTGGTGTGTGTGTATGTGTGTGTGTTCATGTGTGTAGTGTGTGTGTGTGTGTGTGTGTGTGTGTGTGTGTGTGTGTGTTGGGGGGTGGATTTGCGTATAATTGTATAGAAGAAAAGTGTTTACAAAAATTTTGTCGGAAACCATGCAAGGAAGAAACCAATTAATATATAATTAGATGGGGTCATATGCAGACACAGCAAGAACACGATTTTATACCCAGTAGTGGACTTGTGTGAACGCGGTGATAGCACTTCCCACTACATAAAAATCAAATATATGTGACAGTGAAACCTGCCTATAAATGCACAGAAAAGAACCGAAAATTTCTTCGTTTGCAGAAAGATTCCTTTTCACACACGTACTTGCCAAGTTTGAATCCTCGGGACTGTAGGCGTTCTCCGCTAAAGACAAGTTTCCGTTATGGCCAGGCTCCTTTTATAACAGATTTCACTGCATTTTTACCAGCTTAGAGGAAAAAAAACTGTCAAGTTCTAAGATCCTTCCCCACAAAGTTATATCAGTCGTTTGTTTGTTAATTATTTATCTGTTTATTTTCAGAACCGTACTGTAAATGACACTTTTTTGTCAGTAAACGTGCGTCGAATTCCGGTTTTTATCAATTCGCTAGTCTATGTACCTGTCCGCGTCTAGGACTGACTTCGCTCTGTTTAAACAAATTTATCAATATAGTATCTATTAGGCTTATTAGTTCAACTTACACGTTGGCACAATACTACAACGAACAACAGTCTCACCAGCTCTGTTGTTGGTCCCAATCATTAGTCGCAACAGAAACTCTCCAAGTCTCAAAGCAATGAATTAACTGATTACCAAGCACTGACGACTCCGCGCATGCGCACGGCATTGCTTTCAGTGCGCGGTCAGGAGCTTCCCATTATTGACGTCATGTGTCACCGTACATACCATTACTCTCACTCACTGCTTTGTATTATGCACGCTATAAAACAGTAAGGGTTATAAATAATTCAGAACGACTGACCAAATTAATAAATTGCATTTTAAGATTAATATAATCAGACAGGAAACTGTATTGTCTTCAGGCTGTGAGAAAAAAAAAGTAGGTTTTTCTAAACCTTTCATATCCAAGGCATCAGAAGTCTGCATTCTTTTCTTAGTGTGGCTGTTTGCTGGAGGTGACAAGAAACATAAATTATACCGTTCTATTTCCCTCTCTTGTTGTTACGTTTCGTCTTCCGTCTTACTTCTGTCCTTTCACTTTGTGTTTCTCTTCTCTTTCTTTTTCATCTTCCCCGTCTCTTCGCTTTCTTCTTATCTTCTGCAGCCTTATTTCTTCCTCATCCTACTTTCTCTTAACCGCTCTTTCATCTTTTTAACCTACCCTCTTCTATCTGTTTTGCACTTTCGTCTACATTTTGTTTTGCTTTCCCACTTCTTCTTCCGCACTGCTCTGTCGTATCCAGTTATTATGAAGGCGCATACATACTAACAGTTATTTCACTCATACTTCACCAATAAACTGTAAGCAGCAGTCAGCTACCTTTCGTTGCTTCTTAGATCATTTAATGACTGATGCAATGACAGTTGATTGTGCTTCGAAGAAAATCATGAATGATGATTATGTAAGAATTCAGAGAAGGTCACTGTGACCTGGTTTAAGATAATAACTTGCCTGAAAGGGATGAGGAAACCCGCTAAACAGTCTGGTCAGGAGAATAGGGGACACGGCCGGAATTTGAACCCTGTACCTCATGAATGCAAGTCCTGATCATTACCGCAAAATGGGTTTCATTTTTAGGCGCGTTCGCTAAATTGCGAAAAGCGACTATTAGCTTCGTCATGTCTGTCCGTCCGCACGGAACAACTCGGCTCCCACAGGAAAAATTATCATGAAATTTGATGTTTGAGAATTTTTCGAAAAACCTATCGAGAAAATTAAAGTTTCATTAAAATCGGACAATAATAAAGGGTACTTCACATGAACATCAATATACATTTTTTATCATATCTCGCTCATTTCATCTTAGAATGAGAAATGTCTCGGACGAAAGTTGTAGAGAAAATCAAAACACACATTTTGTGTTCAGTAACTTTTTTTAAATCGCGCCGTTTATGAGAAAATGTGGAAAAATATTCAAGAGCGGGCCGGCCACATATGGCAATATTACGCCATGCGCATTGCATGCTGGATACCCAAGGCTACAAAAACACACACTCAGGTTGTGTAATAGTCATTGGTTTCCCTCTGCCACAATGGTTGCACGATAGCGTCTCCACGTTACGTTTTACGTCCACTGTCTGTCTTGTTTACTTTCGCATTACATTTGTAACAACTGACGGCTACAGTGACACCTGTCCTCTACCTTCAACGCAACCAAAATTCTCTCGCATATTCTTTTTCTAAACTTCTATTCCGCAATTCCAGGCCACACATTTCCCGCCTCCCAGACACCTTCTATGGGCCACGCGGTGGCGCAATTGGTTGAGGCACTGCCCTATGTGCCGGAAGGTCGCGGGTTCGATTCCTGATGGTGTTATTGGAATTTTTCATTGACGTAATCCTTCCGGCCGCAATATGGCCCTGGGGTTGACTCAGCCTCCAACAGAAATGAGTACCAGAAATATTTACTGGTGTAAAGGCGGCCGGTGCGTAGGGCTGAAAATCTTACCACCTTCATATGCCGACTGTCTTGAAATTTGGTAGCCTCGACCTCCTGGAACTCTCAGGGCCTCCCCAGGCCTGTAATGGGATTGCTGTACCTTTTCCTTTTTTAGACACCTTCTATACTGCAGTTTATGTTGACACATAAGTTACAGGATTAGCAGTGAATCTCGGGTCACCTACCTCGCGCTAATCGGCATGTGGCCGAGAACAGATTCCAGGACCTTCTGAGTGCTGATCACGAGACAGAAAACTTTCACGTACGTAATATGTGGACGGGTTTAGACGCAGTAAAGAGGTCAATTTCCTTTTCGTCACTGGATCGACAGTTATTATTAGGACATCACATCATAATACGCTTTGCTCAAATAGAAAGCTGTGTTGGTGTGCGGGAGGGAGAGCCACACTCATGTTCTCGCGCGATGCAGGTGTAGATGTGTCCTAAATTATTCCACTTACGAGGCTGGGTGTCAGTTTGATTTGTAACCTCGGAAACGAAAAGGGAGGGAAGTCAGTAAGAATGGTATTATTTATTAGTACACATTTATTATATGTAAGGTTCAATGTCGGTTACTTACATATGGGGTTCTGAACCTTACTGCAAATCAGAGATAGAATTTAAAGATATATATGACCACCCAAAGCTTTGTGTGTGGTATCGCTGTATGTACTGGTGACTGCTAATTAAATCTGCGCTGGAAGCGATTACCAATACATCTTTTCAGAACGTTATCAACACTCGATTCAGATTTATTGACCAAGAGGTTAAGACCCCATTTTCATTTGTTATACTCATCTTTTGTTATAATTGCTTCCTAAAATACACGCAAATTTAGCGCGTTCATATGAAACGACTCTAAACCATAAGACTCCCGCCGCTTTTCTGACCACCCTGTAACGACAATGTTGGCAACATCCAAGCTGTACTGTTCACACAGATTATTGTGTCTAAGTCCTTATGACGATCAGTTTCGCCAGTTTTTATGTTCTTTTTAAACTACTTTCTTTATAAAGAAAGATTTCGTTTATTGTGTCATCAAATTCATAAGTCTGTCCCTCCTAATAAATTACCGATGGACTTCACATACACGCGTGTAAAAACATCACGCCTCCAGATGCCATTCCATCTTTGTGTCTTTTGCTACAGTCGGTCTGCTCTCCTTTGCCCATCATGTTCGATCGCCCAAACACTGAACTTAGGCTTAAGTCACTACTGACTTGAGCACTAATCGTTACGTCTCCGCAGAGTTCACTTTCGTGATTGATGTAAATTAGTCGAAAATAACACGTCATGTTAGGAAATAATAATCAAAAGTGAATATTAAACTGTTCTGATGGCTACACATAATTCTCGTTCTTGGTTGCCACAACCTGCAACACGTACTAAAGACATGCAGTCAACCGATCACTGTATCACCGCATCACTGTATCCCACATAACTGGAGGATCGAAACTGATGAAAACTCATCTGATATGGCCGCCGTCTACTATAAAATAAATGGTGCTGGATTATCTTAAGGACCAATAAAAAATTTTATTCTAAAGACATCAGGAAACTTACGGACCGTAAGAAATAGTGCGCTGAAAAGAAGGCTGCAGTAGTAGTAGTAGTAGTAGTAGTAACAGTAGTAGTAGGAGTAGTAGTAGTAGTAGCAATAGCAGTAGTAGTAGCAGTAGCAGTAGCAGTATTAGTAGTAGTAGAAGTAGTAGTAGTATCAGTAGTAGTAGTATTAGTAGTAGCAATAGCAGTAGTAGTATCCGTAGCAGTAGGAGTAGTAGTAGCAGTAGTAGCAGTAGCAGTAGGAGTAGTAGTAGTAGTATCAGTAGTAGTAGTATTAGTAGTAGCAGTAGTAGTATTAGTAGTAGCAATAGCAGTAGTAGTAGTAGTATTAGTAGTAGCAATAGCAGTAGTAGTAGCCGTAGCAGTAGGAGTAGTAGTAGCAGTAGTAGCAGTAGCAGTAGGAGTAGTAGTAGTAGTATCAGTAGTAGTATCAGTAGTAGTAGTATCAGTAGTAGTAGTAGTAGCAGTAGTAGTAGTAGTAGTAGTAGTAGTAGTAGTAACAGTAGTAGTAGCAGTAGTACTAGTATCAGTAGTAGTAGTAGTAGTAGTAGTAACAGTAGTAGTAGCAGTAATACTAGTGTCAATAGTAGTAGTATCAGTAGTAGTAGTATTAGTAGTAGCAGTAGCAACGGAGCCCCAGAACACACAATGTTCCGTAAGAACAGGTACAGACACCCACTCCTTCACACCAGGTAATGTTTAACGCGTCCTTTTCATTTATATTAAAAAATAAAGAAAAATGCTATTGCGTCTTATCATAATAATATTTTTTAAACAAAGGCAAAAAATAACCTGCGTATTTTCCTGTGCTGCGTTTACACTGTTCACCTATTGTGACCCTGTACAAAATGCTGGTATCCTTACCGTTGCGCATTGTCGTAAAAAAAAACTGCACTGTCAAGTCAATACCTGCCATCAAACGAAAGGGAAGTCGTCCCAAGCACTCATCTTTGAAGCCGCGTTCAGCGTTCACATTTATTTAACTGCCTTCTGCGCCACGATGCACATTTTCAATATGGCACAGTGTAATGAAAGTAACAGAAAATTAATGGCACGGTTTCGTAATAAAGAAGCATTCTGAAATAACGTATCAGAGGAACATTACTGGCACAGTCGTGTTGCATAATTCTTCAAGTGTACGGATATTAAGGCAGAATTTTTTGTTTCCATGGAAAATATCTTTTGTATTTATTTGCCACGCGTCATTATTACATAGTAAGGGTGGTAGTATAATAATGATAATAATAATAATAATAATACTTACTTAGTTACTTACTTACTCACTGCATGGTGCAGAGTCCTTCTTGACAAGCTAACTGGTTTGCAGCTAGTCAAGAAATTCCCCGCATTTCACGGAACCCGAATGTTCATTACCGCACTCACAATCGTCCGCCACCTGTCCCTATCCTGGGCCAACCCAATCCAGTCCATATACCCACATCCCACCTCCTGGAGATCAATCCTAATATTATTCACACATCTACGCCTAGGTCTCCCCAGTGGTCTCCTTCCCTCCGGCTTCCCCACCAAGACCCTATACACCCCCCTCTCCTCGCCCATACGCGCCACATGCCCAGCCCATTTCTATAATAATAATAATAATAATAATTACACACAGAAAGAGAAATTACAGCTAATAGGCCAGATATAATAATTAATAACTAAAAAGAGAAAACATGCACACATGAGAGATGTGGCAATATCCGCAGACAGAAATGTTGTGCAAAAGGCAGCGGAAAAAAAAGTTAAAATACAAGAGTTTATGTATAGAGATACAACGAATGTGGAACCTCAAATGTACGATTATACCAGTAAAAAATGGAGCCACTGGAACAGTAACGAGAAGCTTAAAGAACAATTTGGAAACTGTACCAGGAAAACATTCGATAGATTCAATACAAAAGACAGCTATACTTGGAACATCACACATAATACGGAAAGTAATGCAATGTGAAGCTTGAAGCCTGAGCGGTGGGGATCACCGCTGGTTCAAGAGGAAGAAAAGGTCTGTGACTAGAGACAGCCATATCGTATAATAATAATAATAATAATAATTTTCCTCCATGTATTAGGTCGTTTGATCTGTCTCGGCATCGACGCATTACCATCGTTTCCTGGGGCGTCCACGATCTCTTCTTCCTTGAGGTTTGTAGTTGAGGGCGTGTTTCGGGAGTCTGGTGTTGTCCATTCTTTGAAAGTGGTTGATCCAGTTTTGTTTGTATTTGAGTCTCACGTCTTGTATTCCAGAGATCTCGAGTTCTTTCCTTAAGACTTCGCTTCTTATTTTATCCAGCCTTGTGTATCCCGTAACACTTCTTAGAAAGCGTATCTCTGCAGCTTCTAGGCGAGTCATGTCTCTCGTCGTGGTTACCCAAGTTTCGCTGTCATACAGTAGTGAAGGTCTAGCTACAACTTTATAAAATTTCATTTGGGTATCTGTACGGGTTTTCTTTAAGTGTTTCCTTATAGTACTGCATAATAATAATAATAATAATAATAATAATATGCTTAACTAAATTACATGATCAGCACATTTTGCTTAAAATTGTGACATCTTCTTTAACTGTGTACTTTCTTTTATATTTATGCTTCACGTCCGTTTATTTTCCTTTTAAGTTACACATTTCCTTTTTCTTAGTACTGTAACGCTTTGGAGGTTACAGGTGATTGCTGTATATTAGCTCGGTACATTAACATAACTGGTATGTAAATTACACACTGTGTAACAAAATGAGACACTGTGCTTTATAATGAACAAGAAACAAAAGACTGTGTGCCATAACACGGGCTTTAATTTAATTCCCCAGTATGGCCAACGTTCCATAAAATGTTGGCAACTGATGCTCAAGCGTTATGCCTGAGTACAACATACATAAACTTCCGGAGATGTAATACACCTCATTTAAGGTTCACAACGCTGCCATGTGCTGCAGGCTGCAATTGTAAGATTATGAACTCCCTGTTATCTGAAACAAGAAGTGTGACATTGCCAGGATCAGAGCCTAACATAGCTTGATCCAGAGCCTCTCTAATCCACATCCTATTCCTATAAATTTGTCACCAAGATCCATCTCAATTTTGTCTTCCGTCTAGTTTTTGGTCGTCCATCTCACTCAAGACCGCTTCCTACCAAACGTCTGTACACATTCCTCGTCTTAGTAATCCAATTTGCATGTCCGCTTTATTTATTTATCACTTGCTTTAAGACGTTGTCACTGAGTCACAATATATAGTGTCGAATGGCACGATGATTTGAGAAAGATGATAAATTGGGAAGGATTTGGAGTGAAGGAGACGTGGTCTAACGTAGGTACGATTACGGCTAGGACACCCCTCATTGTCAGTGCAATATTTTGTGCCTGTATTTTAGTGCAGTGTTTCTCAACCGCCGGGCCGCGGCCCGGTACCGGGCCCTGGCATCAATTATACCGGGCCGCGAGAGGTTCTCCTGGAATTCGTCATTTTAGTTTTCTAAGCAATTTTCATGGATAAATGTTTTATAGTGGAAATATTCTGAGGAGAAAAATATTCGTGAATGTGCCGAAAAACTCAGACCCAGATGTTGGCCTGAGGAAACTACAATATGCTACAAGATTTCATCAGTCCAGTGATTGA
>Ga0123354_10016891_pt1 | contig 11429 bp, 5 predicted proteins | sample TergutLab28metaG_2_FD_97872 | JGI IMG/M metagenome (GOLD analysis project Ga0123354, IMG submission 97872) | Labiotermes labralis P4 segment gut microbial communities from Petit-Saut dam, French Guiana - Lab288 P4 | ecosystem: Host-associated > Arthropoda: Insects > Digestive system > Gut ... | reverse complement strand
GTAAATGGAAGAAGGGGGGGCCCCCGGGGGCCCAGAAAAACCCCGCTAATCAAAAATTACAAATTCCCCCCCCCCCCCCCACACACACACACACAAAAGAATGTTATGATTGTGTATAGACAGAATTTGAAGTATTGATGGATAATAGGAGTGGTGGGAATAACAGGGACAGTAGCAGTGAATGTGCCAGAAAAATTAGCCCCACAGATGTGTGCTAGCCTCTTATGTTTGTAAGTAATTTTAAGTCAGATTTGAAAAGTACCCGGAAGTTGTAGAACAGGAATGTGTGTTTCATGTTCGCTGTTGCTTACAGTGGAGAGCAGTGCAGTGTGTATGTGATATTTCTGTTCAACGAAATTTTCATGCTGTTTCAGCTATGTGTTCCGACTTAGCTGTACGAGGCTGGGCCAGTGGGCTATTGGCTATGTGACAGCTGATGGGAAAATCTTACAGACAATCCCACAGAATAAATCCTTATGCCAGGCTCTACTTGATGGATACAGAGAAGGATTGTAAGTGTATTGTATTCTTAAGCAGCAGCTCAGCAAAGCGGGCTTTCTTCCCACGTTCGTAGGGGCATTGTTCTGCTTTGCAGACTCTGCTTACAAGAGAAGATCCAGTAAACCCTTGTCCCACTTGGCCTCAACGTTTCTTTGCCACTGATAGTATTGTTACAAAGTTAAATGTATATTAGTGCTAGTTTCTTGTTTCCCTTATATCTTACTGGAACAGCCGGCCTATTCAAGTTACTCATCCTCAGCCATAGCTGTTGGCATATTGCCCACTGTTAATTCAAAGTTTTCCCAGATCCATTCGCCAGTTCCATTCTCCAGACTCCTTTTAAAACTTAACTCTTTTAAATTAAAAAACAGGTATAATTGCTTTCATCCACCCTTTGTGTAATGTTATTTTGCCTCAAATCAGTTTTTTATACAGCCTCATTAAAATTATTTTGTTTGAAAATACAGTCACATACTGTATTATTAAAATTATAGGTAGGACATATAGCACATGCGGTTGAGGGGAGAAATGAATATAAAATTTTAGTCAGGAAACCCAGAAAGGAAGGGAGTAGATGTGGTTGGGAGGATAATATTAAAACATATTTTAAAGATGGAATGATGAAAAAGATCAGTTGGACCAATCGTGAGAAAAATAAAGAAGTATTACTTAGAGTCAAGGAGCAGAGAAATATCCTACATGAAATAAGTAAAGGGAAGGCTAACTGGATTGGTCACATTTTGCATAGAAACTGCCTTCTACAACGGGTTATTGAAGGAAAAATAAAAGGCGGGATAGAAGTGACAGGAAGGCGAGGAAGAAGATATAGGAAGCTACTGGATGACCTTAAGGAAAGGAGATGATACTCTCATTTGAAGGAGGAAGCTCTAGATCGCACTATGTGGAGAGCTGGCTTTGGAAGAGGCTTTGGACCTGTCGTAAGACAGACTACTAAACGAATGAATTTTAAAGATAATAGAGTGTGAAGGTGTGTACTGGATTGAAGTGGCATAGGTTAGGGTTCTGTGGCAGGTAGTTTGTAAACACAGTGATGGGTTCCATGAAATGTGTGGAACTTCTTGTGAGGCTCAGTGAATGTCAGCTCGTCAACAAGGACCCCGCATCATGGGATTTGTTTGTCATATAATTTCCATTCCCTAGTAACAAAGATGTAGCAGTCTTGGTTGTTAATTTATATCCCATCGTTTACATGGTTGGTTGTGTACACGTGTTCTGTTTTTATAAGACATCACAACCGAATGATGTGTAGGTTTAAACAGATGCTATATTAGGAGAAAATTGTAGATGCACTTGGACCAATAAACGAAACCCCTTCTAGCACAATACTTTGTGGTTACCTGGCATGTGATTGCATAGACTTTACCAATAAACAGAAACAAGAAACGGTCTGTGGCCCATCTGTTCTTACAACAAAAGTAACAAAACTTCATTTAGATAGGAAGTTTTTCTTTTTTTAAATTTGGTTTTAATATTTATGATGTCCACAGTTACCTGTTCCCTGATGGGCGCAACGTAAATCCTGACCTCTCATGGGCTGTGCAACCAACTCCAGAAGACCATATCAAAGTGACGCAGGAACAGTATGAATTGTACTGTGAAATGGGTTCCACATTCCAGCTGTGTAAAATCTGTGCAGAGAATGACAAGGACATTCGTATTGAGCCCTGTGGTCATCTGCTGTGTACACCGTGCCTCACATCGTGGCAGGTAGGAGTGCCGTTGATGTTTCTCGTTTAATACATGAACACTTTCAACTTGAGTTAAGTGAAACAACAAGGAGGTACAGGTATATCTGATAGAGCCTACTTTTCTGCTGCATATTTTTGTTGTAATATCAGGCAGTTTAAATTTATGAGCTGGTAATAAAATGTAGTTTAACTCGTGTGGCGATGCATAGAATTTATGCAGAGATGATCGTGTGACTGAATAGTTGCAAGATCAGTTTTTTTTAATGGTAAACAAAGTCTCTGTGGCAGTCAAAACTCATGAGATAATAAAGACAGGAGCTTTAACTTTGACAGTAGGTTCTGCGATGATTATGGGAAGTGCTGTGCCAAGTATAAAGGCATTTGTCATAACTTGCTTTGGTCAGCATTGCAGTGTCTTACTTTGCTGTAACATTTATTGCTCTGTTTGTTAAGAACTTTCCAAATTCATGGCGTTACCCAGTGCATAATTTCATAAGAGAGAATTAGAATGATATGCAACATGAGTGTCTGTACTAAAGATATTAGCTTGCTCAGTAATAAAATTGCTGTTTTTTTTGTTATTGTTGTTGTTGTTGTTGTTGTTGTTGTTGTTGTTAGTAGAGACTAGAATAACATACACTAGTACCAGAAGTAATTGTAAAAGGTAAAGTGATCCTGTTACCGGCCCGGTGTGGCCCAGAGGGTGGGTAGAGGCATTGATCTTCTCTTCCATGACCGCGGCACTAGAAGGGGGTGAGTGGTCAGCAGCACGCCCTGGCCGCACTTTACCCCCGGGAAAGACCCGGTACCCATTTTACAGGAGGCTGGTTGGGCCCTAGGGCCGGTCTGGACGGGCAGAAAATCTCGTCCCCACTGGGATTCGATCCTGGACCGTCCAGCCCGTAGTCAGTCGCTACACTGACTGAGCTACCCGGCCCACAGAACTAATTGTACTTTCTGCAAAAATGGCTGGGAGAGAAAGCAGCAGAATTTTTAATATCAGACATCCCTTTGAAGTAATGAGTTGAAGACCTGACCACACGCAGGCATGTGTTTGCATTTGCCCTTTAGGAATGACATCATGGGGTCACCTTGGGTTTGCATTCAGGGCTAGTTTGTTTACTAAGAGAAGTACAAAACAATCTGGGATCTTTAGTTTCCAGTCAGCTAAGGGCTAATATATATCTCCTGCTTATGTAAACCAGGTTTGTGGCCAGACCACCTGTTTTACTTAGTGCAGGAAATTCAGCCTGGACATTGAACTCAGATTGGACCCTTGATAGTGTGAACAGATTATAATTGAGTGACTTTAACTGAACAGGACTCTGATGGACATGGTTGCCCATTCTGCAGAGCTGAAATTAAAGGCACCGAGCAGATTGTGGTCGACCCCTTTGATCCAAAGAGACAGCATAAGGCAGGATCTACAGGAAACTTGGTGGACCTGGATGAAGATGAGGAGGTAGCTGATGCATCTGAGTAACCAGATTCTCTCACATGCTTGTTTTATGTCTTGTTCAAGCTTGTGTTGCCTTACTGCCCTGTTGCACTTCCTTGTGTCACCTAGCCTGAGGCCTAGTATTATCAACAAATGTTCAGGACGAAAAATTACATGAGGAGGGAATGCTTTACTGATGATGAATGAAGAGATGTGCATAACACAGTGTGCCACCATGTGTAATTATGTTCTTTTTAAAACCTGTTATACAATTTTTTAATGTTCTGCAGGTAATTGTACTGGAAACATACTGTTTTTGGTTTTGTCAGCAGTAAGTCGTAGCTGGTTTCTTCACTGAGACCAAACATCATCATCTTTGATATGATTGAAGTCTGAGCAAACATCCACACGTATAATCCCCATGTCTTCTGTTAAGCCGTCAGAAATAATGCATCACCCCTTTAGCTTCATAAGTGTATATGGATTCAGACCATTATAAGGTATAGTTTAAATTTGTTTCTTTACCCATTTGTAACTCCATGGCCTATTCCCATACGATAGGACCTTTGTTCCACAGTGATAACGTAACTGTCACTGCAAGAATTGTGCATTGATCCACTTCTTGTGCATTCTTCTCACACCCACCCTGAAGATTGTGCCTATGGTATGTTCTGAACATTAGAACACCCTGAAAGGTGGTGCTACACCATACCCCAGTATTTCTCATAAGGAAATGAGACAAACATTAAAATTCTGTTGAGGATCAATATTATTTTATATAAATGCCTGTTACAACTCATAATCATTCTAGTTTTTAAAACACATACAAACCCACTGACACATATAATATCTCCATGACATTTCATCCCCATACAAAAATAACCATTTGTTTTAATATGGAATGACTCTTAAGTTTGTGTGAAATAAAATACACAGATATAAGAGGTGTACTTTAAAAAAATATATATATATATATATATACACGTATATATGTTGAAGTGCAGGTGTGTTTGAGTTTGTGTTTTGTGTACAATTTTCTGCTCTTTTTGATTAATTCAGTATTCCTTGTTTAGCTGTGTTATTACTAAATTCAAGTAGGCACATAAATTCTTTATAAATTACATTTTTAGGTGCATTTGCACACTGGCAAAAAGCTTCTGTTAGCTCCACAATGTCTGCCCATGTGTATCAGCTCGGTTCCCACTGGACTCATTTTTCTGAAATTTGATATTGGAGGCTTTTATTATAATTTGGCAAGACAGTCATTATTTGTTTAAAATCGGACAAAAGTATCAGACACTATACATGAAGGCATCAATACATTTTATGCTTGCCAAGGACATGAATTGCTATAATCACTCTGTGTCAGTGGAATGGTATTAGGCTGCTAGGATAGCCAAGGAGGTGTGAACAGTATGTTTTAGCTGATCATCAGTGCTAACAAAAGAATGCTTGTGTTCAGTAATCTTATTGTTGACGGTGACATGTAGGTCGACAGTACTGAGGTAACAGTTTAAGTACCCGTGGCAACAATGGCACCTCAAACATGCCATGATCTCTACATTATATGTACATTGCCTGCCTTGTTTGTAACTACTATGAAATCATAAATGAAAGGAGGAAGGGAGCTTTCTGGACACGTGTCACATTGTGGCATCACTGTGTATTCCTGTTGCTTGTTTGTGTTGTCCCATAAACTATTCGCCTAGTTTACACCGTTTATTGTAGAATGATTCCATGGCAACTGGAAGTTGGAATTTTGGCTGTATGTGTGTTTTGGAATAATTGCACTGGTTAATTGTATTTGTCTTTTTGTTGGATGATTCTCTTTGTTTTATAAATTATTTGGAGTGTCTGTATTTTCTGTGGATTACTTTATGTAAACTACTGACTAATTCTGTGTAAGGGTGAAGAAGTAAAATTTTTGCAAAATGTGTGATAAGCAATATGTGTTTGATGCTGATTTTTGTACTTCCATAAAACATTAGAGGTCATCCAACATGCATGAAGAATAACAAGATGAACTGTATGGTGTAGTTGAAGCATGGTAAAGCCATCATATGTAGCTACCTGCTGGCAGTCTGTAGCATACTGCTAGCTGATGCTCAGTTTGATAGCAGTGTGGGATGGAGTGTGGAACTGAAAACCTGGAATTGTACAAGCATGATGATTTTTTTTTGCACTAAATACCTAGAGAAGTGCAGTGGGGCTTGTTTCATTGTTGGTGACTTGCTGTGTTGGCACACTGAAAGGCCATACCTTGAAAAATTATATTAATTGAGGGAAAATGTTAGGTTTGAACCTATTTCTAACTCTGACATCTTTTGTCAGTAGTTACTGCAAGAAAAATAAATATGAACTTGTTATGAGCTAGATGCCTTGAGCAAGACTGAAGTTTGTTGGATTTAATCTTAGTTACTTCTTGGAATTACAGGCCTACTACTGTTGAAAGGTCACATCTGCATAAATAAAGATACGCGCACACTTTATTGTCAAATGGAACTGAAATCTGAAGGCTTATGAGCCAGTAATTTCTTGCCCCCTGCTCTGTTGCTAAAGGTTTGTAATTTTCCTCTGTTGTTTTGTCTCTAATTCATGTTTGAGTTTTGTTTTCATTTTATTCTGTTTAACTTAGATGTGCCACTGACATATAATGTTTTAATTTGTTAAAATATTGCTTTAGTGCAAGATCCGTTGTTCTTGTGGTAACAGCACTAATATATACTTATCTGTGATGAATTTTTTGTAGGGATTGTTTGATATTTGACTAATTGAGTCATGTTTTTAAAATTATTGCAGAGAACAATTGAAATATCTTTCTCTTACTTTGAATATAATCCAGGATTAATGTGTTCAGTGGAATCAGTTGAAGCCTGTGTAAGGTGAACAAGAATGCAAATATGATTCAGAATGCCATCTTTACCAAGGCATTTGTTGCTTTCAGAATGTCATATGGTTTTAATGGTATACACAGTGGAATTTCATTTATGCATCTAAGAAAAGTATGGCCATTTTCATGGAACTTGCGTAACTCCTCAAAGCACTGTGTGCAGATCTGTTGTGCCTATTTGCACCAGATCACACTATGGCTTTTATGGTGCAGATTTTTATGAAATTTTTAATAAATTGTGCATATCACCCATATCTAATTTTATGCAAATTGGATGAAAAATGTAGAAAATAATATTGAAGTATGTTAAGTATGGATTTGACATCTCTAGTTATCAAAAAACTTACAATTTTTGATGTCATCATGTGGAAATCTCGCAAACCTTCACCAAAATGTCATCCAAGAAATATGGGAAGTAAAGTAAATATTCATTTACATCCTTAGGAAAACATGACTGTCACAGAGCCAATTTTCACAAAATTCATGCATGCTGAGCCACTTTCTGTAAAGAACCCCTGCAGAGAATTTGAGTAGAATCCAAGATGCAGTTTTGTTGCTGAAAGCAGGTTACAGACAGACAAGTAGGTGGACATGATCATAACATGAGGTTTATTTTATTTTATTTTATTTTTTTATTTCTAATATCCTGAAGAATGCCTAAAAACTGGGCAAAATTATCAGCAGAAGTTAATGAAGTGACTGTCTTTGATCATGTATGTGTTACTTCATGACATTTGTACAGTGTTTTGGTAATATTTATGATATCTTTGCCTGATTCTTCCAGCTAAACAGGAGACAGAATTACTTTTTTTTTTAAAGGTGATCATCCCTATTGTGCTGTTGATCAAAAGTATATATTTCCCAAAATATATGGTGTCATGTATGATATATTTTGGGGTGTGTATTTATATATATATAATTACATTAAAGGGCTCATCTCTTTCATTTAAAAATATAAAACTCTGCTTGGTATTTTCACATTTGAGACTCAGAATTTCAGGCTTGGCTTTGATGTGTCTATTTTTTAAGTACCTTCCTCTCCGCAATGCAGTGCAAGTACAAGCAAAGGCATCCTGTTTATGAAGCTACAGGTGGCTTGGCAGTGAACAGTATCAGATCAAACATCAGCCTCATAGTTTATTCATACACTGAAATTTAGAACATGTTGTAGATAATTAGAAACAAGAGCTGAGTTGGATTTTATGTTTGGTTTGGGTTGGTGGTACAGATTTCGTTGTATAACTATGGATGCACTTTTATGTTTTAGAGTGCAGAATTTTAATGTTTTGTAAAATATAACAAAAGTATATCCACATGATTTGGGCAGGTCAAAGTAGCCAACCATGATATTTAAACCTCTTCCTGTTCTCACAATTGTAGTGATAAAGGAATTCAAAACATTTTTTTTTCCATGCTTATGAAGCTGACATGTACATTCTGATATTGTTTTCATTTTTCATATTCCAAAGTACCCACCACATACCAAAACTTGATGACCTGGTATGAAGTAACCAGTGACATACATCATACATCTCAGTAGGAGCAAGAAGTTCCAGGTGACTTTTCTTATTGATTGTCTCCAAGAAGAATGATCCTTTTGCAATCAGAAGTGTGTAAAATTTGTCTCTGACCACCCCCTATGATTTATAGAAAGGATCGTGCATACGATTAATGTTTTGAGGTGTATATAAGTTCTTGCAACACTGTTGTGTTACTCTTCTGGAATCAGTATTAATTTCTGTGAGAACATCTGGATACAGTACCTGAAAGAAACATTACGCATGTATAGATAAACATGAAAGTCCTAGAACTGTGTAAATTTGTATTCTCCTGCATGGCTTATCAGAGACCAAGTATATTATAGTTAATTTACAACATCACCAGCTCTTGTTGTTTTTTTAACTTGTCATACACAAAAAATGTGATAATGTAAAGACAAGTAATTTACACTGAAATACGCAGATGACCTAGTGCTGCTAGCTAAGGAAGAAGTGGTGCTACAGGACATGATTAATAGACTGATTGAAATTGGAATATGCTAAAGAATGAAAGTGAATGTGGAAAAAACAATGATTGAAACTGGAAGGTGCTAAAGAACGGAAGTGAATGTGGAAAAAACAAAGGTAATGAGACTCTCAAGGCAACCATCTCTACTACAAATTATGATAGATAAAAAACAGCTGGAGAATGTGGAATATTTCAACAATTTGGGTAGCAAAATACCAAATGATGCAAGATGTACATGTGTATTTAAATCCAGGACTGTCATGGTAAAAGGGCATTCAGCAAGAAGGAAGGCTTTTCTTCATCTGAAAATTGGATTTAAATTTAAGGAATAAGCTGGTAAAAAGCTATATTTGGAGCATGGCCATTTGGACAATTAGGAGAGTAGACCAGATGTGTGTTGTAAGTTCTGAAATGTGGTGGTGGAGAGGGATGGATATCAGTTGGACCAATCATGTGATAAATGAAGAAATATTACATAGAGCCAGGGAGAAGAGAAATATCCTGTACAATGAAAAGAAGGAAGGCTATCTGACTTGGCAGTATCTTGCATAGTACTGCATTCTAAAACCCCTTATTAATGGAAAGGTAGAAATGACAGTAAGACAAGAAAGAAGATGTAAGCAACTGTGGAATGACCTAAGGAAGTGAGATGATACTGGAATTTGAAAGAGGAAGCCCTAGATTGCACTGTCTGGAGAATTGGCTTTGGAAGAGGCTGTGGGCCTGTCATAAGAGACTAATAAACGAATGAATGATAGTGTAACATCAGGTCTCTTGAAGCAGTGATAATAAACAACTCTACAGTTTCAATCCTAGAGTCAGTATGTTGTAGCTTGATATACTGAGCCCTTTGGCACCATATGTTATGAACTGGTAACATGGAGTGTGATATGGAAAGTGCCATTTGTTACCTATTGGTGATGACCAATCACAGCTGCTCTTTTGCAGGCCATGTTTAACTTCTGATCTTTAGAGCCCAATGTGCGGATTGATCAGTATAATATGTTCCATGTTTTGTGCGTTAATCAGACACATAAAATTAGTTACAGGACCAACAAAAGCACTTGAATTTATGAATGTAATGAAATGTATATTTGTTGGATTTACTTACTTACTTACTTACTCCATGGAGCAGATTCCTTCTTGAGAAGCTAACTGTTTTGTGGCTAGTCAAGAAATTCCCCGCATATCATGGAACCTGAAGGTTCATTACCGCACTCACAAGCGTCTGCCACCTGTCCCTATCCTGGGCCAGCCCAATCCAGTCCATATACCCACATCCCACCTCCTGGAGATCCATCCTAATATTATCCACCGATCTACGCCTAGGTCTCCCCAGTGGTCTCTTTCCCTCCGGTTTCCCCACCAAGACCCTATACACCCCCCTCTCCTCACCCATACGCGCCACATGCCCAGCCCATCTCATTCTTGTAGATTTTATCACCCGCACAAAATTGGGTGAGGGGTACAGATCATTTAGCTCCTCGTTATGCGGTCTCCTCCATTCCCCTGTTACCTCGTCCCTCCTAGGTCCAGATATTCTCCTCAACACCATATTCTCTAACACCCTCAGCTTCCTTTCCTCCCTCAGTGTCAGCGACCAAGTTTCACACCCATACAAAACAACAGGCAAAATTATAGTTCTATATATCTTAATCTTTAAAGCATTTGTTAGATTACATTTATAAATCCAAGTGTCTTTTTTGGTCCTCTAATAAATTTTATGGGAATGGATTGATCTTCCAATCTTGTATCTCATCAATCTTTGCATATGCCTTAATTGTAATATGTGGGGCATGCAGTAGCGAAGTTGGTTGAAGTGCTACTTGATCATATTGGGCACATCTTCGTCATATGGAGTCTGAGGGCCTACTGCATGTGTTGTAATTTGTTGTCAGAGGGGCATGTGTTTATCTGTGTCATTCAGCCTTCACTGTTTATGGTGGTCTCAGGAATTTTGCTGGGTTTTTCAGCTGCCTCTGCAGAATTCACCTACACTACCCTAATTTTAATCATTTGGAAATACTATGTTTTATTTTTGTCATTGTATACTCAACACACGTACCGTATATTCTCGAATCTAATCCGCACTAGTTTTGCCAATTTCTTACATGAAAAAAAGTTAGTTCGTGGTTCTAATCTGTACCTTTCCTTCAACCGCCCCTTGCCTACAAGGCAGACTGATTGATTAATATTGGATGTTGGATGTTATCGTCAGATCTTTCAAGAGGTGTTGCATAAACAATGCTTTGGACGGATCTTAAGATGACATTCTGTGGGAGGAGGATGGTGAAAATAAAGATGATGGTGACTGGGTGACGGATAACGATTCAGTTATGAGTGATGACGGCGAGTCTGATGAATAATAAGTTATAAATATTATATAATGTTATAAATAATAAGTAAAATAATAAATTATTGTATTGTATTGTTCTTACGGCACGTACAGCAGCTCTATCATTTTTCCAAAATCCAGCTCATGACCGTGAATCTAATCCACAAGTGATTCTAATCCACATCTGATTTTTTAGCCCTCTGAAACTGTAAAAGGGGTGCGGATTAGATTCAAGAATATATGGTATACAGTTATTTAATTTTCCTCAATTATACAAATATACAATTTTGTAAACTTCATAAATTATTATTCCTGAAGCTATCCACTTTTATGCGAATTCATAACATTTAAAAAAGTGACTATCGGCTTTGTCATGTCTGCCTGTCTGTCAGAGAGGCAGACATGACAAAGCCGACAGTCACTTGGAATGACTGGTTGGATGTTCATGAAATTTGAGTATTTTTTTAAAATCTGTCAAAACTCAAGTTTTGTTATAATCTGACAAGAATAATGGGTACTTTACATGAAGACCAATATACATTTTTCATC
>Ga0123354_10016890_pt1 | contig 11430 bp, 9 predicted proteins | sample TergutLab28metaG_2_FD_97872 | JGI IMG/M metagenome (GOLD analysis project Ga0123354, IMG submission 97872) | Labiotermes labralis P4 segment gut microbial communities from Petit-Saut dam, French Guiana - Lab288 P4 | ecosystem: Host-associated > Arthropoda: Insects > Digestive system > Gut ... | reverse complement strand
TTACAGGGAAGGGTTGTTAGCACCTCGCCCAACCCCCAAGCTGGAGGACCACCCCTCGTCGGCTGTCCGCGACTGCTTATTCATTTTATTCGCAGCTACCCTCCTTATCGGAGGCCGTTCCTCTATCCACAACCTGAGGACATGCCATGCCGTTGTGACAGGGACCCACTACATGGCTCCCACTGCCACTGCAATTCTCAAATAGTCTGTGAGAGTGGATTTGGCATTAATAGCTGTTGATTTTTTTATTTATTACTGATATTTTGTTTTAATACATTATTTATAACCATTGCTTTTCTCTTTGAATTCCATGTGTGAGAAACCGTACCTGCACATGATTTTTCTGACAATAGTGCATGTCCAATGGGAAGACCATTTAGTTCATCCAGTTGATTCTCATGTGCAGCATATACTTTGTAACAATACTGAAAAAAGTTCTGAAATTTATTAATTTTTGCATTCACTCATTATTGTTTGACTTAAGATGCACTTTCAAACACTTTTGGCTTCACTTTACAATTTCTGGTCCAACATACACTGATTTTCAGTTCTGGTGTGTATGAGTTTTTAATCTCCCTCATTTCAAGTATTCTGACTTGTTGCTAGACATTACACCTACTTCATTGTTGCTGGACTTACAAGATACGTGGCCTGTTCAAAAAGTATCCCACCTTTGGCCAGGAGAAATACATTTACAGGCCTGGAGGTCTGCAACCCTAATCCCCTTCAAAGTAGTCTCCTTGTGACTGAACACACTTCTCCCAGCGGTTCCACCATTGTTCGAAGCATTTCTGGAAAGCCTTTTTGCGAATGGAGTACAGCTTGTCTGTTTTGTTCCGTATAATGTCGTCTTGTGACTCAAATCAAGTCCCTTTTAGCTGCATTTTCAGGTGGAGGAAAAGCCAAAAATTGCAAGGAGCCATGTCAGGAGAGTAGGGAGCCTGTCGAACCACAGGAATGTTGTGTTTGGCCAAGAAAGTTTCAATCAGTTTCGAGGAATGAGCTGGTGCATTGTCATGATAAAGCTGCCATGTTCCTGCTGCCCACAGTTCCAGTCTCTTGCGTCTCACAGCATCACAAAGGCAACATTGGACTTCCAGGTAGTATTCTTTGTTAATGTTTTGGCCTTGTGGTGCGTACTTGTGATGCACCACCCAACGAGACTTAGAGAAAAGGTCAACATCACTTTGACGTTGCTCCACACTTGCCTGGCCTTTTTTGGCCACGGGGATGTTGAATGTTTCCACTGTGATGACTGCGCCTTGGTTTCTGGGCCATACCCGTAAACCCACGACTCATCACCAATGGTCACAATGTTCAGGAATTCGGGGTCGCTGCTTGTGTAGTCCAGCATGTTCTGCGAGACTTCCAGGCGGAGTTGCTTCTGCTTCATCGTTAGCAGCTTCGGCACAAATTTCGCAGACACTCTCAAATCATCGGCCAAAATGGAATGTACTGAACCAGTGCTTATTCCCACCTCCACAAGTTCTTGTGTGGTGACACAATGGTTCTGCATGACCAAAGTCCACACTTGGTCAATAAGCTTATTATTTCATCTTGTTGAGGACCTACCGGAACAAGCATCGCTCTCCACCAATGTGTGGCCATCTTTGAGTCTGTTATACCATTCCTTAATTTGTGTGATGCCAATGGCATCATCACCGAAAACCTGCTGAATCTTCCAAATGATTTCCGCTTGGCTATCGCCAAGCTTCTGGCAAAATCTGATGCAATACTGCTGCTCGAGTCATTCCGTCATTTTTGCAGAAAATAACAATGCGAAGCGCGCTGCATATACACTCACCTACACACTGGCTGCACGTGCCTGACACTGTCTGCTGGCGGGAAAAAATCCGTGCATGCACATCTCCCTATTACAGCACCCACCTCCCTGTGCTCCATTAGTTTCTGCGGAATAAAAACACATTGGATACTTTTTGAACAGGCCATATATATTAACCCCATGGACTTGTTCACATCCAGTATGACATCCCTGCATCCTAGTCTTATGATTCACAATTTTAACAACCATTTTCCATGAAAACATTTACATGTTTCTGTGCCAATCTTGGATGTAACTCTCAAAATATTTGTCAGAATGAAAGCTGTTTCCAACAAACATTCTATGGGGGAAATAAACCCAATTTTATGTTCAACACTTTTTTTTCTACGAATATTACAGTTTTCAAAATAATTGAACAAATGTGTTACTGCATGTAGATTACTGTACTTGCAAAATGTTGGAAAAACTAATAGTGTCTTGACTGTGTTTATAGTAAAGTGCAGTCACATTTGTTTTATTTTGTAGTGGTTATCAGAATACATCTCTGAAGCACTTATTAAACAGACTCTACAAATACTTAATTTTTTACAGTGAGTACTTGATACTGATTGTTTACTCATTCACTGTTATAGTTTTGAATTTTCACCATTTGATTAAGTATCAATTAACCATGAATAAGATGGATGTGAATTTAATGTTTCTTTATAATTAGCAAAGAGTGTCATAAAAGCCTTAAGTCTTCAGTGAATTCACAGGCTTTACTTCCATGGCCAGTCTCAAAGCTAATGTGCCTGTTAAGTGTACATCATGTACTGTTATAATCTTGTTAACTTAAATATCAAGTAGCAGCTGACAAAGTGAGCACATCCAAAATGGTTCCAACTTTCCAGGAAGTATGATGTCTGTCTGAATCACAGTTTTAAAATTTACATCGGCTCCATCCATGTTCATTGAATTGGACAAAGATTTTATATTTTTATCTAGACATTTTTTCAATCATTAGATGTTCATTACTGGTGTTTCTCATACATACATATGTAAAAGGGTGAAGTTTAAATTTGTCCCTGTATTTGCCATGAAGGCATATAGGGGGAGTGGATGCATAACTCCACTTATTCTTAACCTTAGCGCTGGATGGAGGTGAGTGGTCAACCTCAAGTCCCAGCTTCTTTTCCCCTGAGAAAGAACCCTGGTACCAATTGAGTCTGTCGCTGGGTGGTATCACAGCCAGCCTAGGAATTTTGCCAAGTCACCGTACTGACTACTGTGTCTTGGTTCACATACCTTTATATTTACTAGTATGAGTTTTTGTATTCATAGTATGATATCTGTATCCCTCTTGAGAAGGTAGTTATTCCTAAGCTAGTCAGGCAAGTCCATACATTTTGTGGAACCCAAAGGTCTGTCACTGTATGCTACCTGTCCTTATCCTGAGCAAGATCAATCCAGTCTGCACCCTCCCATCCTATTTCTTGAAGATCCATTTTATTACCATCTGTGCTTAGGTCCTCCATGTGTCTTCTTTCCTTCAGGTTTCCCCACCAAAGTAGTTATATGTCAGATTTTTGTTAGAAGTACTAATATGAATTAATCTACAAGCAAATATTCAGATTTTGTACATAGACATTACCCACACTGAATCTGTCAGGCTTTTCTGCACTGAAACAGAAGTGAGTTCCATTTTAGACATACAAAATTTTAAACAGCTTCTATATTTATAACACTAATCAATATTCTACCAATAGCATTCTGGTTACTATGACTCACCCTGCGGTCCAGAGCCATGTCTTTTGGTAGTTGGTGTTTAGTGTTTATGTGGACAAAGAGCACACCGTGCAGTCATTGTATCAGTTCTCTCAGGGAAAGAATACAGTTGTTTGTGGCAATAATGTAACATTCTGCTTTTGTGAATCAGAGTTATTTTCATTTAATTTCAAATACAAATAAATAAATAAATTTAGGCCCTGAAATGTGACCTGTCATCATAATTTATTTGTGGTCCCTAAAGACTTAGTTTATTATTCAAGTGCATACAATTTATAGTGGGAGTCTGACATCAAATGTATATCTAGAATGGCACCAGAGGTGTCGAAATGGTATTTAAAAACAAACGTCAACTGAAACCATATTCATTTCAATACAAATTATGCAACCTGTCCAATAATCAATCAGTACACGTAATACCCGTGTGTTTTTCGTTTTCTTTTCATGCCCTTGAAAATGAAAGGCATCAGAATTAGAGCAGAATGCAAGGTATAATCCACTCACTTCCCTAGCGGTAGACCCTGAGTTTATCATGAAGTGAAGAGGTCAAATTTGGGAGGGGAGGGGAAGAATGATGTGTCTTCATTGAGCTGTTGCATTAACTGGAACTCCAACATGCGATGGTAGATACTTCCGCTAACACTCTTGGCAGAGAGTCACATATCGCCTGATGTGTAAACGGAAATATGGGGCACACACAGAACATGAATTTTTTAAAAAACAAACCTCATGATTTGCTCTTTACGACAGTATGTTTAACTTCTGTGTGTCTATTACATTCCAACCAAAAATTTATGTAATCCCTCTCATCATTTGTGATAATCCTGCTTATTAAGAATTTTATATGTCTATTGTATGTACTTTAAGAAACTGTTCATAATTCATATCTCCCAGTAGCTACTGCAGGATAAATGTGTGCCACGTAGTAGCACCAGAACTGAAAACAGCAATACGCACCAAAAGAATCATGTTCTTGCAGCAACCAGGTACAGTAGTAAACTAAGGCAAGGCATTCGCTGCCTCTGCAAGATCACCAGCCAACTATACATAGACGCAGTAGACAAACCTACTCAAAAAGGAGTCTGGCAGCTACAGGACACGAAATAATGGCACTTCTACGGAGTGCCGCGGGAGAGAGTGACAGCTTCTGACTCATCATGTGGGTTTTTAATTTTCTCATCATCATGAAATGAGAGCTTCCCACTTGGAAACTACGTGCAGTCTACCTTGCAGTCTTCTCCGAGTGTGACATCATTTCGCCTCACAGACATAAAACGAAGAAGGGAACCACACAATTATCTTAATGCATTGACAATTTTGACATTTTGCATAATACACATTGCAAAGCGTGTTGCTTCATTAGTTACTGCTGTTTAAGTACTGTCTCTGCCATCTGTGATCCCATGCTACAACTAAATTCCAAATATAAATTGTACACGCACGAAATAAATGGAGCGCTTGTAAGGGCCCAGAAATGGCAGATATGATTAAAGAGTAAAAATTTCGAGTAATGTTATTTATTTATTCTTATATATATTTGTGTTTGGTATTAACGTAGTTCTTCAGGAGAAGAAAATATTACATTGTTTTAAACACTCGCCCTTTTCTGCAGTTTACAATGCAAGCAAGTTTACCTTGTTCTACCGTGTTTGGAGCATAATCTTCTGCTGCTACTTATCTGAGTAGCTGAGCTACATTGCTCGTGTCACTCATGTTCAGTATTCTGTGTGCAAATTACCTAAAGTACAGTTTTCGACAAGTTCAGGAACCTAACATCGTTTAATAGTCTTCTGTTCATCTACAGCAGAGCCGTTTCCATTCTGAAATGCTGACAGTGTCAAGGAGCACAGTTAGTAAATATTTGGCTTCATGTATTCAAATCATAAAATTTATGTACATTAATACAGTTAAAACACCTACATGTAAAACTAACCTGCAACCAATAATTAGGTGTGTATATATTGTTGCAGTTCTGCAGTTAGTGTTTTAAACAACTTTATGCCCCAGAAGAAGATCCATTTCATTATGAGAAGTTTTGAACGCAAAATCCCAGCTTGACGATTCTTGTATCACTCTGATGTGGTATGTGACGAATCTTCATTTCATCTTCACTGCAGAAAAGGTCTTTCATCGCGGTGCCCTTCACAAAATTTTGAACAGCTGTAATTCGCTGTTGAAAGATGTAGAATACCGGATTTAAGCCCAAGATATTCTTGTGAGAGGATACAAGAAGCCCCCTTTCCACGCCCTACTTGTGCTCCTGAAAATGCGGGCGTCAGTCAAAAAAGATCTCCAAAACAAACGGTAATAATACCTGCGTAACGTGAAGCAAAATCTTAAAGCACCTAAAATGCTATGCAACACGCACAAAGTTTTAGAACATTTAGTTAAATTCGAGGATTGGCTTCGTCATTACTTCGTTCCTGATCGCATGTATGAATGCTACCACTACAGCTGGAGCGATTTGCTTTACAAATTCATACTTATACCTACCTATTTGGGAACGTAAGATAATTTCTAGAAACTTGTGAGACAGATATGGAAACAGGGGTGCAAAGATTCCAACATGCTACACACCAACCTAGTCTGAAATGTCGTGACCAATCTTGTAAGGTTTAAAGAAAAACTAACTTTATGGTTCCTAAATTAAAACGTCAGATTGAAAATGGTTTTGAGGATCGTATCTTTGTAGAATGGAATAATCTCACTTAATTTCCCTCATCCAGCACTTTAGGAAATTATGGTATAAACGAACTTCATGCGGTAAGCAAAGTAATCTTTCCATTCAAGAGATGTGTAGGCCCTGAAGAGGGCATTATGTGTTTTTCGAAATTAAGCTGCTTCATCTCGTAAACGTCTGGCAAGTTATATGTCTTTTGGCATAATGGTAAGTCTCCAAGTGTGGGTTTCAGTAAACCATAGCAGATCAGGCTTGAAGTCGTTTGAAATCTCACGCACAATTTGCTTTATTGGAAGCTTGTGGACCAGTAACTTGATAGGTGTTTGTTACCGACGACTCTTGCTTAGAACAACTTCACCAGGTCGATAACGATGTGGTTTCGTTGCACCCTGATGCAGGAGCACTATTTCGGGCAATTTTTGTAGCTAACTGTTTCCCTGGGGGTTTGCCTCCAGTACGCTTCTGTGCAGTATGCTTAGTTCGAGCCACAACACCACACTGAACATTCGTTTTTGATCTATGATCCGTCGCCTCTGAAAGGCAAGGAGCGATCTCCGTACCAACAGAAACTTACATAGGCTCAACGACGACTCTCGAATTATCGGTACTGTCAGTTGCTAAGACATGTAGTGTTAGATGAATGAAATATAAATACAGAACACTGGTGGAATGACAGTACCAGGGGGAAGCCGAGGTACTTGGAAACAAATCTCTCCCAGAGCCACTTTGTCCGTCCCAAACCACACGTGTATTGAATAAGATCAGTGGTATCACTCTGTAATGCCGTTTTCTTAGTCTCTGTGATGTATCATGTTCTGCTAAATTGAAGTTTTGTACGCGACCAAACAACCGCCATAAGCAATAAGTATTACATACTCTGAGATTGGGTATTTGTAGATATCTAGCATGCGCCGGATTATATTATCATCTGTAGCTACTCAGACTCTATTGTATTTTTCCACATTATCTCATAAAGTCACGATATTCAGAAGAATGTTATTTAATCAAAAATGTGTTATGACTTTCTCTGCAACCGTGCCTGAAACATTTCTCATACTACGAAGAATCTGGCGAGATATTAACACACCGTCGACACGGGATCAATATTCGTCAACATAGAAATTCAATTATTTAAACAGAAATGAACTGGCCTACTAGGTACTTTTGTGCACATAAAATAGCATCTTGCTACTGAACAGAACTCTATCGTTACTGATTAATAAGTTCAGAATAATAACAAAATGTGTGCCTCTGTAATGTGCTAACGTTCCTCATCTTTATGCTTCTTACCATTAAATACGTTTGCGCTTGGCCGTCTTAGCGAAAATCCACACATAAAATTTTTGTACATTTCTCAATCTCTCGAAGCAAGTATACTTAGTTAAGCCTCGCATTCATTTAGGACCTCTTCCTTTCGCATCCCAAGCAATTCATTAATCACTGGTCTTGCCATTCCACGCGTGTTGTACCGGCCGTTAAGGCGTCGTTAAATAAACTACGTATAAACAAATACATAATTTATGTTGGAAGGCCGTAATTTTTTTTACCATATTTATACATACATAAAACACAACGTACAACGGAGATCATGAAACATTTTTATGCGCGCAGAATGTCACCTCAAGCTCTTTCATGGGACTTTGTGCCGAGATCCCCGTAGTGGCGGTATTGAGCAAGTATAACTCAGAAACGCAAAATTGTTTGGCCTCAGCACAAAGTTTTGTGTGTATTTCAGTATCATCATCAAATTCTTTTACTCCTTGTGGAGCATAGGGCATCCATGAAGAGCTTCCAGGCATTGCGGTCTCCAGCTATCCACTTGACCTCGTTCCATGATCTTCTTGTGCTTCTTATCTCAACCTCTATTGTCCTTCGCCACGTTCTCTTCGGCCTACCTCTCCTTCTATATGCCTGAGGATTCCAATCTAATGCAGTTTTCTGTATTGCTCCTGTTCCTTTATGTAATGCGTGTCCAATCCAATTCCATTTTCTTCTTTTTATCTGATTTTCTATTGATTACTGATGGGTGATTCTCCATAGTTCTTCGTTCGTAATCTTGTCGGTCCATTTCATATTCATTATTAGTCTTAAGCATTTATTTACAAATATCTATAGTCTTCATATTATCTGGTTGGTAGTTTTCTAAGTTTCACAAGCATATAATAATAATGATTTTACATTTGTATTGAATATTCGTATTCTAACTTCTTTTGATATGTTGAGATTTCTCCACACAGGATACAGCTGAACAAATACACCATTTACTTTCTTGATTCTACTTGCTACATCTTCCTCTGTTCCTCCGCTTTCTGACACCACACTACCTAGGTATACAAAGGATCCAACTTCTTCAATTTCCGTTTCCTGTAACCCAAATTTTTGCATAATAGATTATTAACTCTCATCCCCTTCGTCTTGTTTATGTTAATATGCAAACCAACTAATTCTGCTTCCACTTTTAGTCTCTTTAGCTTTTCTTCAATATCGCAAAATCTCTGGGCTAACAGATAAATATCATCCGCGTAGTTCAGGTCTTCCAACCTTTCCGTCATACTCCCTTGTTTTCCCCCTTTTCTTAAACCTTTCATTCTTTTCATGACTCTGTCTAATATTAGCAGAAAATTGGATGGGGATGGAATACGTCCTCTTCTTACACCATTTCTGGCCTCTATAAAGTCTGAAAGCTTTCGTTCATGGGAAATTTTGCACTTAAATCCATCATACAATATTTCAATTATTTGGATAATCTTCCTTGGTATATCACATTCCTTTAGCGTTAGCCACATTATTTCTGTCTTCACGGAGTCAAATGCCTTTTTCAAAATCGTCGAAGGTCACATATAGAACGGCCTAACATTCTATACTTTGTTCTAGAATTATCCTTAAAGTGTTTATTAAATCAACACAACTTCGGTGTTTGCAGAATCCAGCTTGTTCTATTCGGAGGTGTTGTTCCACTGTATTTTGTATTCTGTTTAAGATGATACTAGTCAGAATTTTGTTTGGAATACTTAGAAGGGTAACTCTTCTCCAGTTATTACAATTTGATAAGTCTCCTTTCTTCGGTATCTTGATAATTAATCCTTCTTCCCAATCCTCAGGGATCTTCTCCTCCTTCCATGTTTTCTCCAGTAGAGGATACAGCAATTCTGCAGTTATTTCAGGGTCAACTTTTAGTACTTTCGGATATATATTATCTAAACCTGCAGTTTTTCCATTCTTTAAATGTGACAATGCTAACTGTATTTCATTTTTATAGGAGGGTCCAAGTTTACTTCACTTTCATTTTCACTATTATCTTCTTCTACGTTCCTCATTTCTTGCTTACTTCCTACACTGTTATCATCTTTGTTAAATATTTCGGAAGAATGTTCTTCCCACCTCTTTAGTTGTTTTTCTTGTGTTGTTAAGAGCATTCCTGATTTAGTTTTCACTGGTCTATTCATCCTAAATTTTCTTTGAGACAGCTTTCTCGTAACATTATAAAGTTCCCTTGTGTCGCCTTTCTTTTCCGCTTCTTCTGCAAGTTTTGCTTGTTCATTTATTCAGTGTCTCTTGTCTTTCCTAAGGCTTCTCTCTACTCTCTTGTTAATTTCTGAATACTGTGTTTGTTTACTAATTTTTTGTTGTCTCGTTTTGCTCCTATTTATATTTTCTTTTGCCAATTTTCTTCTTTCTGTTTCTTGCCATGTCTCCTCAGAGATCCATTCCTTTTGTTGATTTTTTCTAAAGCCCAGTATTTTCTCGCTTGTTTCTATATATATATATATATATAATTGCCTTCCAGCTTTCTTCAATGTCTGTATCTTCATTCTGGGTGGACAGTACTGAGAATCTATTTTTCAGTTCCTATTTAAATTCTTCCCTTACGCTTGGCATTTTAAGTTTTTGTACATTGTATTTCTTTCTCCTTGTTTCAATATTCTTTCTTGCGGCTAATATTTTAAACCTAAAGTTTGCAATCATGAGATGGTGGTCACTGTCTATATCAGCTCCTCTTTTGTTTCTCACATATAATAGAGACCTTCTAAATCTTTTACTAATTGCTATATGGTCAATTTGATTTTCCATTATATTATCAGGAGAGGCACATGACACTTTATGACATGTTTTATGAGGAAATATTGTTCCTTCTATAATCAAGTCACAGCTACCACATATTTCACCCAATAGTTCACCACTTTTATTCATGTTTCCAATTCCATATCTACCCATGACATGTTCCAAACCTTCATTGTTACACCCAATTTTGGCATTCATATCCCCCATCCCTATGAGTAAATCCCTTTTTTCAACTGCGTTTATTGTTTCATGCACTTGCTTGTAGAATTTTTCTTTCATATCCTTGTCCGTCGTTTCTGTTGGGGCATAACATTGGATAATTGTTAAAGTGGGGATATTTGTTTTGGAGCGTGCTAATATTGTCCTTTCCGAAACTGGTGACCATTCCGTTAAGCTTCTTCGGGCTTCTTTGTTTATTAGGATACGCACTCCACTTCTTCTTCTTCCATTGGCATTACAGCCCAATGTGGGCTTTGGCCTGTCGAACAATGTCCTTCTATTTTTTCATATCTGCCACCAGCTCTCTCCATCTTCTCACTCCCAACACTTGAAGATCTCTTTCTGCTTCCTCTTTCCATCTTTTCCTGTGTCGTCCCCTTCTTCTCGTCCCTTCCAGTTCTTGAGTGTAGATCTTTTTGGGCATCCTATCCTTCTCCATTCTCTCTAGGTGACCTAACCAGCTTATCCTTTGCCCTTTTATCCATTCTACTATATTTTCTCCTTTGCTCATCTCTTCTAGTTCTCGATTCGTCCGACTTTTCCATTCCCCGTTTTCATATTTAGGACCATATATTCTTCTAAATATTTTCCTTTCAAAAATTAGCAAAGCTTGTTCTTCTTTCTTCGTCAACGTCAATGCTTCCGCTCCATACGACACTACCGGTCTTATTAGTGTCTTATATAATATAATTTTAGTAGCTCTGGATAAAAGTCGACTCCTGAAGAGACTTATAACGGCAACATAAATTCTATCGCCGGCCAAAATACGTCTTTGTATTTCTTTTTCCACGCTATCATCATTACTGATTAACGTTCCAAAGTATATGAACTCGGCTACTCCTTCATAAGTTACACCATTTATGGTTGCCCCTTTCACTGATCTTCGGGATGGGGACGCTGAAAATCTCATATATTTGGTCTT
>Ga0123354_10016889_pt1 | contig 11430 bp, 9 predicted proteins | sample TergutLab28metaG_2_FD_97872 | JGI IMG/M metagenome (GOLD analysis project Ga0123354, IMG submission 97872) | Labiotermes labralis P4 segment gut microbial communities from Petit-Saut dam, French Guiana - Lab288 P4 | ecosystem: Host-associated > Arthropoda: Insects > Digestive system > Gut ... | reverse complement strand
ATTTTTTTTGTTGTTGGAGTAATGGGAAGAAAATAAGTAATTTTGGTTTTTTTTGGGGTAATGGGAAAAAGTGTATTGTTTTTTTGGTAATGCCCTAAGTTTTTTTTTTTTTTTTTGGGAAAGGGGGGGAGGTGCGCATTTCGAATCTTGGCAGAGACGCCGACTATCCGGACAGGTTTTTCGATATTTTCGTAAGGTCCTCAGTCAGTTTCTTTGGCAGTACCTAGATTCGGCCACAACCTTTGTCTTCGACGTTAGCAACAAGAACAAACTTGAGGCACCAAACAGTAATGATCTTACAGGAAATATGAATTCCTGTATTTCCTTATCCTTGCCATGAATACACCAACAAAACCCCTTACATTTTTATTTCTTTCGGTTTACAGGTACTCACAGATAGTTTCCCATCTACCAACCTGCACAGTATCTTATTCCAGAAGACAGTAATCTAATGTCACCATCATGATGACCTGAAATCTCACAAACCATTGTGACTTAACTAACTTAACTGATTATTTAACTTAGGTTTTGAATTCATTAATATTTTATGCCATCTTATGCATAAGGATTAATTATTGGGTTCTTCATTGATATTGTCATTGTAAGAAATTATAAAGCATCTAATGAGACTGGGATGGTTGTAATGATTCATGTGGCAGGACTAAATAAGTTTTATATTATGCAGCACAGATACATGTAGTACATATTTTCACTTCCTCATAAAATTATTAAATATATTTAAAGTGGGTGGAACATTGTATGTGAAAGGAGTAGTGCATTACTATGGGTGGATTAACTACTATTGATACTATGTATTAAGAAGAAAAGCTGTCATCTTCATGTCTCACACCTGAAAATGTGGGTTAATGTTGGTGAATCTTCATCCACCTGTGGTCTTCTTGGTTGTGACACCATGTAGTTAGGTAGATGGGGAGCAAAATTTTGGTTGAACCTGCTGCCTTCATTTTTTTCAGGGTAGGAGATGCAACAAGCACTTTTCTCAAAAATGAATTTTACATTTTTCATTTCATACATTATGATACAGTTGTTACATTGTAAATCAATCAACTGCACACACTTCATTATAATTACAGTAATGTTTTGATATATATATATATATATATATATACGTACACATTTCAGGCCTCATTGGCCCATCATCAGGGAGTGCACAGTTGAGCGAAAGAATTGTTACACCTTATTATTGTCTTCAGCATGTGGAACTGTCAGAAGTTCATCCATGTATGATGGATGTGTGTACAAGGAACACACTTAAACCTACAGGCTGCTGAACACACTTAAACTTACAGGCTGCTCCACTTACTGTGCACATATCCCTCTCTATAAGTCACACATTGATGAACTTGCGACAGTTCCACATATTGGAGATGACAACAAGGTCTAAAGGTTGTTATTTATAACTGTGCATTTTCTGATGATGGGCCAGTGAAGCCTGAAACATGTAGGAGTTTGTTTACATTATAATATAATTGTAATTATAGCAAAGTGTGTGCGTTTGGTTGGTTCACACTGTAACAATTTCGCAGAAACATTGGTATTCATCTACCTAATAATAATACAATATCTCATCCTGGAAGTTATAATACTGATACTGCCATGAGAACCTCAAATATCATCTCCTTCTTTAGATTGTACTTCCTGTGCACTTCTTCAAAGCAGTGCCACTAACATTGTGTTGATAGAAGGAAGAGACTTCTGGCACCAGTTGGAAACTAATCCTGTGCATGAATAGCAACAGAAATCCATAATGAAATGTTTAAATAGTGTAATGTTGCACATTGTGTTTGTTGTGTTTCAGGTTGTTATTTTACATCACATGCTGTCTAAAGCATGTGTCAAAGCAAGGCCTAACATACTGTGGTGTTATAAGAAAGATCTTGGCTTCAGTAGTCATCGGAAAAAGAAGATGAAAAGTCTTCAGCGTAAAATAAAGTCTGGCAAAGTGAATGTTAATGAAGATGACCCATTTGAATTGTTTGTTGCATCAACAAATATTCGGTACTGTTACTATTCAGAAACGCATAAAATACTTGGAAATACATATGGAATGTGTGTGTTACAAGACTTTGAAGCTCTCACTCCAAATCTGTTGGCAAGAACAATGGAGACAATTGAAGGTGGAGGATTGATTGTTCTTTTGCTGCAGACTGTCACTTCTTTGAAACAGCTGTATACCATGAGCATGGACGTTCATGAACGTTATCGTACTGAAGCACACAGTGATGTTGCTGGACGCTTCAATGAACGGTGAGAACAAATTCTTCCAACAAAATTTTTGGCAGCATCTGCTGCCAGTGGGATTTTGTCAAAACTTTTTAATTCTTGGTCAGTCAATGAGCTTGCTGCTATGTGCTTATGAACTTTTGAATCCACTAATGAGCTTGATGATGGAAGGAACACTTCACTTTAATGATGGTAGAGGGTGCATTCATTTAAGGTTAAGGGACACCCAGAATTTAGAATGGCTAAACACAAAGTGATTACCAAAAATCATTGTGCATAACAGTAGAATACAAGTGAAGCCATTATCATGTTGATAATTCATTACACCTGTCTCAAGTACATTCAGTGGGTTAAAATAATAATCTGTAATTGTTCAAATTCAGAGGGTATTAGTTACATGTCAGGTGCATATTATCTATCAAACTTAGACAAAGAAAACTCACAAAATTTCCCAGTATAAGGCTTATGAAGATTCAAATGTGGCAAAATATTTAAACATTTTTGATATGTCACTTTGATGGCAGCTTTAAATATTTATACATGTAAATGAGAAGCTGTTTGGTCATTCTCTTGTCAATTTCCACTAGTTTTACACTTTGGCTGCCTTTAGGTTCATCTCAAGCAGTTATGACTAGAGGATGGTACTCCAAAAAGTTATGATGTGTATGATTAATAATGACACTATATAACCTTTTGGCGCCGGAATTATTTTTTTAATTTTAGCACACCCTGTATATAAAATGTGAATAATACAGGAACCAATTACGTTAGAATTATGAAACAAACTTGATTTTGAAGAGAAAAAAACGGAGAGTATATACCATGTTTAAAATATTCGGTACCTATACTTGTTGAATAAATATATAAAATGCAACTTGAGAGGTTAGCGGTGTGGTACGACCACTATAGTTGACATTAGGCATCAAAAGGTTAATAATGACACTATATAGCATAAGTATTGATTATTTTTTAGGTTCCTTTTGTCACTGGCCACATGTGCTCGCTGCTTGGTGGTGGATGATCAGTTGACTGTACTCCCCATTTCATCTCATAATCTTCACGTGGACCCAGTGGGGAAACTTGATCCTCCTCCAAGTGAACAGGAACTGGCAGATTTGAAAGAAAGCCTGCAGGACACACAGCCTGTTGGTGTTCTTGTTAATTGCTGTAAGACTGTGGATCAGGTATCAACATTCTAGTATTTACTGGTATTTCAGTGGCTGGCTACAGCTATAATGTGGTTTAATTGCTTAAGAACCTAACTTCATAGAATTATGACATGCAGCTGCTTAGTTTAACTTGCTTGGTAATTCTTGGGTATACAGAAAAATGATGTTCTGTCCTAAACTGACATATATATTGAACATTTGTGGGCTGGAATAGTATAGACGGTGTGGTGACTTGCTACGGACTGGATGGTCCAGGGATTGAATCTCAGTGGTAGTAAGGTTTTCGGCACCAAACCACATCAGCCCTGAAACCCACCAGGTCTACTGGGTTTCTCTGCTTGGGGTGAAGCAGCCAGGACATCACATTGACCATCCATCCCCATCTAACATTGAGGTTAAAGAAAATTAGAGATATATTTCTACTCCCCCTCTGGGCCTTCGTGGCATGTTCTGGGATGATAGCTGATTTATTCTTGATTTCACATTTTTGCTATGTTCTGAATGTTGTATGCTTCCACAGCATTAACCATGACCACATTATTAAACTACAGGGCACAAAACTCCTTTCTGCTAAAACCTGACACATGGATCGACTCATCAGGGAAGCTATTGAACTTGAAATGCACCCACACAACATCAACAGAGAAGATGGCCTGACCTTAATCTTACACAGCATTAACCATGACCACATTATTAAACTACAGGGCACAAAAGTTATTTCTGCTAAAACTGTATGTGGATCGACTTATCAGGGAAGCTATTGAACTTGAAATGCACCCACACAACATCAACAGAGAAGATGGCGTGACCTTAAGCAAATCTTGGAAACCCCTTCTACACAAGCATAAGGAAAGGGGACAGCCACCTAAAACACAATAGTTTGACCTGTACCATCCCATGGCTCACCCCAGCACGTGCCATATCCTTCACATATGCACCCGTTAGCTCCGTGTGGGTCATTGCCCTCCACAGCCTGTTTCTCTACTCGGACCCGCCCCTACCCTGTCACCCTCCTCCCAGTTGGCTCAGACTATTTTCGAGTCAAACCTTTTCCCATATAAATACCCCAACATTCACAACCCCAGTCATCCTTCATACCTACCCACCTATGAAGATGGAACAGACAGAGTGTTCCAAAACGTTGGCATATAAAATTCAGATGCCGGGGAATTACCCAGAAGAAAGCATACAACAAAAGCTGGTTTGTTCCATTAGATAGGCCCAGCAGAGAAGGTTTTATGCTTTTGTCTCATGACAGAAGCAGAGGCATCTTCTGAAATGTTGTACTTTTAACGCAAAGGAGATAATAGAAAATGTTCAGTTAATAGCACGCCTCTGTCACAATGCTTAGACTTACACAGGTTCTCAAAACAAAATCAAATGATTTATTTCATCAGAACACAACAACATATACAATCATCAGCATCCAAGTATGGCTACATGTTTTGGTCCCTTCCTACACCATCCTCAGGCCAACATTTAATAGTTGTTTTATTATTTTATTAATAGATTAATAATTGTTGACCTGAGGATGGTCTAGGAAGGGACTGAAACATGTGGCCATACTTGGATGCTGATGATTGTATATGTTGTTGTGTTCTGACAGAATAAATCATATGATTTTATTTTGAGAATTAAAACACAATGGGATATCTTCTATTAAAATAACTTATACAGGTTGTTTCAGTGTATAGTGTGAATTCTTTTATCGTATACCCAGTAGCATTTTGATCTGACCTTATACTTGCCTACCAGTGAACTGTGGTCAGTTCTACTCAGACTGTCATGGTATGAACTAGCTGATGTTGTGTATGTGATACAGATGTGACACAACCATGCACATTTATTTTCTTGGCTTTCTGCTAATGAGTATGAGCACAAACATGTCTATTGTAGGTGTTAATTACATTTTTATGAAATGATATTTTAATTCATGCAAAACCTGCAGCATTGATTATGGTGGTCAGCATATTATTGGTATTCGTTACAATATGATAATGTTTTTATACCTTCCTCATATTTGAAAGTAACTTTATGCAACACATTTTCAGGCTAAGGCTCTTCTGAAGTTTATTGAGGCAGTATCAGAGAAGACCCTCAGATCAACAGTGTCACTAACTGCTGCAAGAGGAAGAGGCAAGTCAGCTGCTCTGGGACTTGCAATGGCAGGAGCAGTTGCTTTTGGCTATTCCAATATCTTTGTTACAAGTCCCAGCCCCGAGAACCTCACAACCTTATTTGAATTTATTTTCAAAGGTAAAAGTAATAAATCCACTATATAACATGAACTTTTTGTGTTCTGTTCTTGAACTGAGTTTGCCATTCTAATCTTTAGGTTCTGCAACATGTAGGTATCTACTATGTGTGTGTCATGCATCCAGATTGATGTGGTTTAATAAGACACTCTATAATTTGTTCCCTACTGTATCTTCTGAAACATAATATAAAAGGAGACTGACATGTATTCTGTCCAAAACAAAGAACAAATTAACTTTTATCATACTATGGTGAGTATTTAAATTTCAGCACATGGTTTATGGAAAATGAGTTTTATATGAAAACGAAAAGTTAAAATTATGAAATAAATGGCATTTTATGGAAAATAAAACAGAGATTGTGCTGTATGTAAATTAGGAGGGGGTAGGTACATCAAAACACAACTGTCTTTGTATCTCTTTTATTAGGCTGATGACATGTTTCAGCTGCTGTGGGCCATCCTCATTTTACATTTTTTTTGCCTGAGGATGGCGTACATTGGCCGAAACATTTTGTCAGCCTAATAAAACAGATACAAAGACATTTGTGTTTTGACTTACCTACCCCCTCCTAATTTGCATAAAACATGATGGGGATGATGCATCTAAAGATTGTGCTGTATGTCTTAAAAATGCAGTAGATTACCTTGTTGCCTATATATATATAAAATGTATTTCATGGGGTGTTTTCATATGCATTTGCATATATGAATGCAGGTCTATTTTAAAAGGTTAATGTAATAATAATTGAATGCACTGCTTAGAAAGATGGAAGTTTTCCTTTTAATGAAACAATGTTTTCTTGAAGGTTTTGATGCATTGGAGTACCAGGAACATTTAGATTATGACCTCATCCAGTCAACGAATCCGGAGTTTAACAAAGCTATTGTTCGAGTCAACATTTTTAGAGACCATAGACAAACTATTCAGGTAAAAACAAAAACTTTTCCCTTGAATACCTAAGAGCCGTTGTATCTGTGTACCTGAAATATATTTCATTTAATCAGGATACATTTTTATTGTTCTGGGATTGATATGATCACCTGAAAACATATGAATGAATTTATCATTGGACATTTCAATATAGTTTTAAGTACTGCAACCAGTTTTTGTGGTTCTGTGTCAGAGTGTAATTTACACTGCACGCTTGTTTTCCAGTACATACATCCAACAGATGCACATAAGCTTGGTCAAGCAGAACTTCTTGTCATTGATGAAGCAGCAGCAATTCCTTTGCCATATGTTAAAAGCATGCTGGGATCATACCTTGTTTTCTTGGCATCAACCATCAATGGGTTAGTAAATTCAATTGAACTGAAGACATCATAATTTAGTATTTTATTACATGTGAATGAGTGTACAGTGCAGTTTTAACCATTTGTTAAATCACCCGATTGTTACAATTAGCCCTTTGGAATGTGCTGATTCTGTATATGCCACCTGCGGTAATGTTGAATCTTAAGATATCCTGCATTTTTGTCCACACAGTGTAATTGTGTATTCTAGCCTTCCTTCCTTCCTTCCTCTTGGCGCTACAGCCTTGGGTGAGCCATGGCCTCCTCAACATTCAGTCTCCATTTCTCTCTATCTTTCATCTTCTCCATCCACTGCTTTATCTTCATCACTTTCAGGTCTGCTACCACATCATCCATCCATCTCAAATGAGGTCTTCCTTTTCTTCTTCCTATAAACAACCTTCCTTCCATCATCTTTCTTGGCATCGCTTCCACTTCCATTCTGTTTACATGTCCCAGCCATCATATTCTTTGAGCTTTTATAAATCTCACAATATCCTGTCCGTTTATGGATCTATTCAATTCTTCATTATTTCTAATTCTCCAGATATCCCCCTCTTGGATCGGCCCATAGATCTTCACAGTATTTTCCTTTCGAAAATCCTTAACAAATTCTCATCGGATTTTGTAAGGGTCCAGGTTTCAGATCCATATGTTACTGCTGGTCTTATCAGAGTTTTATATATTTGCATTTTGGCAGATCTCTTTATAATCTTGCTTTTTAGCATATGATGGTTAGCTGCATATGCTCTGTTCCCTACTTGTATTCTGTCTTTTACACATTCACTAATCCTTCCTTCATTATGTATTACATTGCCAAGATATTTAAAACTGGACACTCTTTCAAAATTGTGTATTCTATCTGATTCTTAAAATAAACAGGGATCATTTTTTTATTGTACAGATTGACCAGTTGGTCTTTGTGATGAAGACCCATTATTTTTGTGAGGTACAAAGTGGATTTTCATATATTATTTAGAAGATCTTCAGATTTCACAGGGACAGTAGCAAAGTATATTGATAGAAATCTGTTCTCATTGTCTTCTGTAACAAGAGACATTACTTAAAGTAATGTAATTATACTAAAATTGATCTGTAATACATTACTATTGATTCCAGTATAATCAGACAGTATAACCAACAGGGTGCACTTTGTACAAATACGTAAATTATTTATTGCAACCAGTAGGTCAAAACATGTTGGGTTTTTAAAATAAATAATATATGTATTTCTGTAAAGTATAATTTTCTGGTTTGATACTAAAATTGAATTAGTTGTCTGCATCAAGAATGGAATGAAGAGCTTTCCTAAACTAAATAAATTTTAAATTCTCAAATAAATATTAATGACAGACCTCATAAAGGTTAACTAATGGCATAAGAATATCTTGTAAAGGAAAAAGGGATCTTCATTTATTGACTAAGAATAAGGATGACATGAAGTTAAAACAGTATTATAAATTATATTTTGAAATTTCAACTATTGTGATTAAAGAAGCAAAAATATGTAATTGTAATGAGCAAAGTAAAAACAGTGTGGAATATTATAAAATCTGAAACAGGGAAAAAGGTCGACAATTATGATATTTTCTTTTCAGGTAAAGAAGGTGATAAAATTAATAAATGTAAAATCATTTCTGAATTATTTAATAATTAATTTTTTTTTACATTTATGGAGAAAATTACTCAACATCTTTAATAATAATAAAATCATATTAGCACTAAAAAATCCTATGCAGTACTTATCACAGTTATTTAAAAATCTCTTTCCAAAATTAATATTTGGTAATATTTCAACTAAAATTGGAAAGATTATCAGTTTTCAACAATCAAGGAATTCTTGTGGATATGATTAAATTTCATTGAAAATCTTAATAATTATTGCTCCCTTTATCGGATTTCCCCTAAATTATATTTATAAAAAACTCATACAGACAGGAATCTTCCCTTTGTGCTTAAAATACTCATCATAATCATAAAACCACTGTTTAAAACAGGTGATAAGAATACTATGGCTAATTTCAGACCAGACCCATTATTAACTTCATTTTCAAAGGTGCTGGAGAAGGTCATATGTACATAAGGATTGTGACTCATATTAATAATCGCAGTATATTAGTAAATGAACAATTTGGATTCAGGTCAAAATATTGAACAGAAAAGGCTTCTTGTAATTTGATGTGCGAAATATTAAATGCTTTTCACAGTAAAAGAATAGTTGGAGGAATTTTCTTTGACTTAGAAAAAGTTTTTGATTGTGTTAACCATAGTATTTTACATTTAGAATTAGACTTTAAGGAATAATGGACAAAGCATACACTTTAATTAAATGTTGTCTTGAAGATAGAAAGCAGTGTGTGGATAAATTCTTAAAAAATAGTATGTGTTATAACTGGGGTAAAGATAAGCACAGTGTTCTGCAAGGATCAATATTGGGACTGCCACCCTTCTCTCTCTCTCTTTTTTTTATGACCTACCTAATATTATGATTAATACAAATTTAAGTGATACTTCTAAAACAGTATTATTTGCAGATGATACAAGTGTAATAGTTAACAACCCCCAATTTTACTGATTTTTAAAACGTTTTTCATATGGTTTTTGAAAATCTGAGTGAATGATTTTCTTCTGATATGTTTTCTTTAAATTTTGGTAAAACTCATTTCATGCAGTTCATTACTAAACATAGCTCTCATAATGTAAGAAATATTAATTATAACAATAAAATAATATTAAATACCTCTACATAGAGATTTTAGGAATAATAATAATAATAATAATAACACATTCTCTTGGAAAAGCCATGTAGATATGATTACACCCAAATTGAGCCAAGCCTGTTATATAGTGAGACTGGTTAATCTGTTTCTATCATGGGATACCCTAAAGGTAATGTGTTATGCCTTCTTTCGCTCTGTTATGACTTATGGTATAATATTTTGGGGAAATTCCTCACACAGTGATAATATTTTTAGATGACAAAAAAGAATTATTAGAATTACAGTGGGAGCCAGAACAAGAGACTCATGCAGAGAACTTTTTACAGGTTTAAAAATCTTACGTGTAACATCTCAGTACATGTGTACTCTAGCCCTGTATATAGTCAACAAAAGTGTAGTTAGGGAAAATTCTCAACTGCTTAGTATCAAAACTACAAATAACTGCAATCTCTTCCAACCTTCGTCACATTGAACGATTCATCAGAAAGGACCCCATTAATTTGGCATTAAGGTGTATAACAAACTTCCCTCTCAAATAAGGAATCAGTCATGTAATGTTAAGCCATTTAAAATGGCTCTTAGTAATTGCTTACAGTTGCATTCATTTTGTACTTTAGCTGAATACATCAGTTACAGTAAAAATTAAATTCAATGGCAACATGTGTTGTTCTGTTCTACAGATCAATACATTTAGTGATCAGATATATTGTCTAAATGACATTTCAAAGATATACATCTGTTTAGAGGTATTTTTTCTACATCATTTTTATCCATTCATTAACAGAATTGTTATATTTGTTGTATTGTTTACATTTTTTCAATGAAGTACTTTAAAAAAAAGATATTTGTAATTAAGGTTTTACGGTCACTCGATTTTATGTAATTACTGTAGACCCTGACTGATGATTAATTCTGTGTAAGTTATATGATACAGGTTTTAGACTTACAATTATATCTGCTCTGAAGACTTATATGTAGCACTAGTATGCATATGGCCTTAAGTTATGTCAATGTTGATGATTTTATGATGTGTTCTATGTGTAAGTTTTAGAACAAGATGTGTTTTGACAAGTTCTATATCCATTGGTTGTATTAGCAGCAATGGATTCTTGAATAAACAGTATATACAATACAATACAATAGTTTCAGACAGTTAATATTTAAATTTGTAGTAATTATCACGTCCTTACCCAGGTATGAGGGTACTGGCCGGTCCCTCTCGCTGAAACTACTGCAGCAACTGCGAACACAGGCAGTACCCATTGGTGTATCAGCTGACAAATGCAAGGGGCATTCAGCTGCTACTGGAAGGGCTCTACATGAAGTAAGTTCAATTTTATAATCATGACAGTACCCCGTCTATTGTACATGTACTGTGTTGTCATACTAAAATCTTTCGAGGCAGTTAGCTTTCAAATTTAATGTTTGCCATCCTGAAGTGTTTAACTTCTTCTTATTCTTCTTCTTCTTCCTCAGCTCAACAACTCTTTGTGAGTTTTGGCTTGCTCAATTATTCCTCTCCATGGTTTCCTTTCCTGTGCTTTCTCTTTCCAGTTATTTACTCCCATCTTCCTCAAATCATCTCTCATGTCATCATCCCATCTTAATCTTGGCCTTCCTTTCAGTCTTGTTGCGTGTGGTTTCCATTTATAAATACTTTTAACTACTCTTTCATCAGGCATTCTTTCAACATGTCCCACCCAACTCAGTCTCTTACTTTTAATGTGCCTTACTATATTTTCATGGT
>Ga0123354_10016887_pt1 | contig 11431 bp, 7 predicted proteins | sample TergutLab28metaG_2_FD_97872 | JGI IMG/M metagenome (GOLD analysis project Ga0123354, IMG submission 97872) | Labiotermes labralis P4 segment gut microbial communities from Petit-Saut dam, French Guiana - Lab288 P4 | ecosystem: Host-associated > Arthropoda: Insects > Digestive system > Gut ... | reverse complement strand
TGGACCCAAATTACACATAGACACTACATGGACCCAAATTACACATAGACACTACATGGACCCAAATTACACATAGACACTACATGGACCCAAATTACACATAGACACTACATGGACCCAAATGAAACACACGAATACGGTTATTGTAACGCCATGTTCGGCATAGCAACACCCTCTTCAATGCAACGGTTAACTGATCTACACCCACACCAGCTCAGAATAAAATGCGTCGAATAACAGGCTGATTAGCAAACAATGTGGTCCCCAATCTGCAGCACTATCATGAAATTTTTTTTGGAGACTCGAAAAAACCACGTAAAATTATCATGCCTTAGGGGCAAGAATTTGAAGCGGAAAAGTTTGCCTGTCCGAAGAAGTCTTTGGTTAATTACAATGACTATATTAGAGATAGGCTGTCAAACGGTTGTGTCTTCTAAAGGAAAGCTCTATTTACTCCAATGGAACAGAGTCCTTTTTGAGAAGCTAACCGTTTCTCAGCTAGTCACGAAATTCTCCGCATTTTATGGAACCCGAAGGTTCATTACAGCATTTACAAGCGCACGCCACCTGACCCTATCCTAAGCCAGATCGATCCAGTCCACATCCCCTCATCCTACTTACAGAAGATCCATTTTAATATTATTCTCCCATCTACCCCTCGGTCTTCCAAGAGGTCTCTTTCTCTCAGGTTTCCCCACCAACTCCCTGTACACAACTCTCCAAAAGGAAAGTCCTATGGCTACAATTCTTACATCAATTTAAAGCTTATACACTCCCGTTTCGTGATCAATACATTACAAAATATTTACTTTAAAATCACCGCGTAGACGGGAAGTTAACAATGCGGTTTTACGGAAGTCCGAGGGCTCAATTTGCATTACGTAAGAACGCGTTGTGTGTTGCACCTAGAAGAAGGATTAGCTAAGTAACTCCATGAAGCTGAGTTCTTGAGAATCTGACATTTCCTAAACTTGTCAAGAAATACCCCACATTTCCTGGAACACAAAGGTACTTCAAGACAGCCCGCATCCAGAGCCAGATTAATCCGCTCCATACCCTCTATTCCATTCCTGAAAGATGGATTGTAATAGTAACACCCCACCTACGCCTCGGTCTTCCAAGAGCTGCCTTTCATTCAGACTTCCTCCACCCATCCAAAAAAAAAAGAACTCTATGCACTTCTATTTGTCCCCACACTCCGTGACGTTATCACCCGAATATCTGTTGGTGAGTAGCACACATAACAAAGTTCTTCATCGTGCAATTGTCTCCAGTCCCCTCTTACTTTCACTCTTTTAGATCCAAGTACCTTCCTCAACGCTCTTTTATCGGACACTCTCAATCACTATTCTTCCGTTGGCTTGAGGGCCCAAAATTCTCACCCGTACAGACAACAGACAACTTTATAATTCTGTACATTCTTACCTATTTTTTATAACGGTACATTTTCACGATACATGTAAGAAGAATGTGGTATATATAAGACATCAAATCACTAATTAATAAGTGACTATTCTTCATGTAGCAGGCATAAAAAAATTACATTGATTACAACAGTCTTGACTTCAATACGGCATAACGTACATCGCTGCAGAATTTTTAAGCAGTCTGGTCACTTCCAGCAGTGCTGCTATACTACACAGCAGAAACTCGCATTAGTCTTACTGCCTGCACGTTTCATAATACCCGAATTCTGTGTATTTGTAACGTATTGGCCAGTGTTACACAATGTTACACAGGAACGCCGACTTCCAGCGTAGAAATAACTACTTGTTATGCAGTATTTCCTTTTATGGCCCAAGAGCCCCTACTGGGCCAGGACCTGCTCATTATCGTGGTTTCACGATCACACTCAGAGGCGCGACATTCGGCAGGGCTACAATAGACATGTAATCGACCCGACGCAGAGGCCACTGACAACACGTCAATCGCAAGAGACAGACATCGGAGCCGCCGACGGGATTCGAACCCACAATCCTAGCCAGGGACCGGCCGCAGACCCCCGCTTTAGATCGCATGGCCACTGGCATCGCTATAGAATATACTTCAATTTTTTATGTTTAACTAAAAGTGGTATCCGTGTTGCAGGCTGAAGACGTGCTTCAGCCTGCAACACGGATACCACTCCAACCCAACCACACCGAAACTCCAAAACGCATCGAAGCAAGAACAACACGACCGATGTGGTAATTCAACAGAATAGTCGCAAGCTCCTGATGATGGATATATTAATGTCCGAAACATGTTGAGCACATAAGAAGTGAAATAAAATAGCAAGTAACATCAAGTTGGTCTTTTATTCTTCAACTATTGTTAAGTAATATTGGAACAACAGAGACAGGATTTTGTTTGCAATCTTAACCGAAGAGCAATATATCGCACATCAATATACTTCTACTTTACACAGCTTCCATACGTTTCATGCAATAAAGTCATAACATGAAATTATTACACAACGCACAATTGATTTCATATCGTTTCATTTCTCCCTATTCGTTCGGTCCCGTTTTCGATGCGACATAAATCCGAATTCATTAACAAACTCCTTTCAATTTATAAGTGAAAATAAATTTTAAAAAAAAATGTTTTATTCTTTCTATGAAGATGGAACAGACAGAGTGTTCTGAAACATCAGCGCATAAAATTCAGACGCAGGGGAATCACCCAGAAGAAAGAATACAACCTTTAGAATACGAAGAAAGTTTGAAATCAGAAATAAAAAAATTACTAAGATAAAATACGCAATATCACAAACGTTGAAAACAAGACAAAAACAAAATCTTTCGTACTCACAGACCAAATAGACCTAAAGAAAGGAGTTTTGTTGTTTTTCAATTTCAGATCTGGGTCAATAAATCGCACAAGATCCAAAAACGAACATCATACTTTCGAAATTGGCTGTAACCACGTGGCTGTAAGAACTGATAATTTGAAATAAACCGAAGCTTGTTCTACACAATTTGGTCGTGCGACTGCACTAGTCACTTACAAGTCAACTTGCAAACAGATCCGATTTTTTAACTGTGTACTGGATTAAAACCATGAAAAGTTGGCCTTCAGATGGTGCACAACCCAACCAGATAATCAACAGAAACAATAAGAAGGAATTAATAGTGCATACAGAATCTCCATCAATATATCTATGGTTTATACCGGTGTCGGTACGAATATTTTTTCAGAGCAAATAGGTGCCTCTTCTATTTAGCTATTATGAAAAAAAAAATTTTTATCGGTTGCAAAAATTCAGGCTCCTAAAATTATCTTTCAAAACCTTTTCAAATTTCTCTCTTAAATTCGAAACGACACCACTGACACAGGTTGTCCCAAATTAATTAACATTGTTGTGCGGAGGGAGTTTACTGTCACGAGCACAGTAATTGAAACTTGGGCTGAATGTCACCAGACATGCTTCACCAAACGCACATTCTACAAACTATGGCAACAAGAAACAACACTGAACATAAATAAAAGAAGAAGAACACAGTAACAGCATCCAACTTGTTTCATTCTGTTTCCTTTCACGCCCATTCGAGACGAACGCCTTGAAAAAAAAAACGTGGCACGCGTAAAGTTGTCATTTTTCTGGAAAAAATTCCGAGCCTTTCCGCTTATGTTCGTTATCTGGCAACATTTCCATTTACCTCAGGTGTCAGTTGTTTGGCCACGTGTTTCACCAAATTAGGCTACATTTATTTCAATGAATTGAATGGCGACTTTGCGCAAAACGTCAAGAGTACGTAAAATAAGCGACTATTGTGGACTGCAACCAGATACCATAGTAGCAACACTCAAAAGGACAAACATTACTGATCGAAAGCGACAATAACAACGCTTGTTTTATGAAGTGTATAGCCCCATCATTTACAATGTTGAAAGGCAATAAATAATTACTAGCAATTGCCGAAAGATGGCAGGTTACCTTTTCTTCATCACAAACCAGATCAAACACCCAACATGATATGCATGTACATATAAACGTACAATTGAAGGGCGATCCAGTTAACGACTGCTGCCGTGAAGAAGGATGAAGTAATATGTATTCTGAGTGTGTGTCTGTAGCCCTAGTTACCCAGCAAGCAAAGAGCATGCGCCGTATTTATCGTGCACGTAGTCATCACTGGCCTATCCGGCTGTACCGTATTCTTCCACAGTATCCCACAAACGGCACAATTTTCGGGAAAAAATTTACTGAATACCAAACTTTTTTTCGAATTTCTCTAAAACTTCTGTTTGAAAAATTCTCATTCTAAGAAAAATTCAACGAGATACTACCATAAATCTACATGCAAAGTACCCGTTATTATTGTCAGATTGTACTGGAACTTGTACCTATTCGACAGATTTTCGAAGCTTCGTCAAATGTATAATTCCATGAAAATCCGTCCAGTGGGAGCCGAGTTCCATGTGGACGGATGGACAGACATGACGCAGCTAATAGTATCTTGTCGCAATTTTTCGAAAGTTCCTAAAAATTAATGGCCGTAAGGGAAATCCATTCTAAGTAACGTACTTGATGAGCAACAAGGGAAAGGATTAAATTACCTCATAATCAACACAAATTATTATATCATCATCCCAGTAACCAGTGCTGTATAAGGATCTTTCGATGCACGTACAGGAATGTCAAGTGAAGGGGTAAACCATGGACACACAACATTTTTGGACAAGAGCTACAACCGTTATTGCGAGCTGCACGTGTGAAAATCACAGTAAGTGGTATGCCCAATTTCAAGAAATAGTGTGCCATTTATACACTCGTATATCTATGTGTATATGATAAATTGATATATTATATACCATTATATATTATATTATATACTATACAATTTACAGATGTACCGCGGGCTGCGGGTTGGAGATCCAAGGTGTAATCGATTACTTATTACATATATAGTAATTGTTTCACGAATATTGTAGAATAAAATTTCGGAAATCTTATTCCAACTACTAGGAAAAATATACTTTTTTGTCAAAAAGTTAATGATTTGTTAAGTAAAAAAAAATGTACATCCCGCGAAGGTGCACTGGGTCTGTGAATGAAGCAAACTGTTTCAAGGCTGCTGCCTTCACACTTGGGAGTGCAATAGCCTCTACAACAAAACAGTTTATTGGCCTAGAATAATTTCAGGAAACATTCCAACGAGACTTTTACTGCCACTAACAAGCACAAAGAGGAAAAAAGACAGAATATGGACCTTGAAACTTACAATAAAAAGTGGAGTAGAACCGAAACGAGGCCTCAAATGTCAAGAGTGGTTAAAATACCATAAAGCCCCAGAAACCGTTTTCCTCTGCCAATTCCAAACATAACGGTGTTTGTTAAAACACGGTTTTCGCTTTCTTCATCACGTGACTAAATCGCAGGTGGTTATTAGTTTAAACCCTATTAACGACTGGCGCTCGGCCATATTTATATACGAGTATAAACCTTCAGTTCACCTAACAGAGAACAGTGTGCTTCAATTAGAAAGGCAAATTGATTAATGGTGTGCAGGGCAATAATGGGTATTTACAGTGAGAATCACACGGAACACATTAATGCGCAGTGTGCCAGAAGGCACAGTTTCTTGGTGTTCTATCTGACGGTGTGTTGAATCAATATCAGGCTTCAACATCTTAACACCGCACAGTGCAGTTTGATCTCGTGACAATGTTCGTGTTACTGCAAGGTTTGAATTTTGTCGTCGATATGTGAACAGAAATGCATGATTATATTTTTTTAAAAAGTATACCTAATTATAGCATGCATAACATGAGGGCTTTATTAATTACACAAAGACAGGGTGCAACTTCTAAGTGCAAATTATTACTGCCCTAACAGAATACGTTTTCTCATAATGGTTCTTTTTAAGCCAACTGTTTATTTGTTATTTATTCGCCCGAAATAACCGTCAACGCAAAAAAAGAAATAGTTGAAGAGTAAAAGACCAACTTGATGTCACTTGCTACTTTATTTCACTTCTTATGTGCTCAACATGTTTCGGACATATAATATATCCATCATCAGGAGCTTGCGACTTTGCTGTTGAATTACCACATCGGTCGTTTTGTTCTTGGTTCGTTGTGTGTTGGAGATTTGGTGCGGCTGGCTGGCTGGCTGAAGCCTGCAACACGGACACTACTCAAACCCAGCCGCACCAAATCTCCAACACACAACGAACCAAGAACAAAACGACCGATGTGGTAATTCAACAGCAAAGTCGCAAGCTCCTGATGATGGATATATTAATGTCCGAAACATGTTGAGCACATAAGAAGTGAAATAAGATAGCTAGTGACATCAAGTTGGTCTTTTACTCTTCAACTATTACAATGATGCACGGTCCAATAAACATGAGATTCACAGAGAAAGAAAATCTGAAAAATGGTTTTAGGGCTCATTTTATTGTCTTTGTATACTTGTGGATTCCGTTTTAGCCCAACACATTAATAGACTGTGATTTTAAAGAGAAACAGCTTAAATTGGTAACACTTAGTAACGCATTAGAATCCTGGTTCGGTTGGAATTATGCTCTCCTCAAATCACAGGTGACTTCGCCAAGCAGGACTTATAAAGTGTGGAGTTCCTGCAGGTAGCCTACGTGAGTCAAGTTATCCGAGTTATGCACGCTCCAGAATTAGCAACAAAATATTTAACAAAACAGGTCATAGGCCATGGATATCGAAATCGCGGCGCGCGAGCAACATGCGGCCAGCCATGTTGTGTCACGCGGTCCGCGTCACAATTGTAAAGTATGTACATATTACAAAAAAGTGCACAAGAATTTACGCAGTTAGGTAGGCCACGCAACATATTGTGTTTTGTACTAACACGGCCCGCGGAACACCCCAAAAGTAACGGTGGTAGCGCATTTGTCAAAAATGTTTGGCCACCCTTTTGTTAGACTTTAATTATGTAAACGATGATTATGATCATCGCTAAACTTCTGGCTATTCTGGACTTCTCTCACATCGATAAGATTCGGTGCAGAAGCAATCCTGCAAATGTTGTAGACTTTTTTTTAGAATTATATTAAGCAATAGGTCCAGTTAATTATTGCTCCTTCTGTATCATTGAGTATTTTAATTTGCGAAGTTTTACTGTACAACAGGCGCTAAGACAAATAGATTCTGAACTGTAATATAAGTACCACGCACAGAATTTCACCTTCTGGTTAACTTTAAGAACACAATTTTCTTTTATTTATGTTGTTCCAGACAAACGTTCATAATTTATTCAAAACAATAAGCAAGAATCTTGATCAGAGTAGGAATAACCGTTAAAATGCGATTATAAAATACTAACAACAATGCGAATAACGAATACAACTAAGTTAAATATTTAGAATGCTCTTTCCACGTAATTATGATCGGCCTGTACGGGACATATCTAAATACAACGCACTGAAATGAAAATAAATCTCTGACTTAGAAGGAAGTCTACATGTTACATAGCTTGATACATGGAGACCATGGTCCCGCAGTACAATTATGGTACATCGTTTACCTGCGATGATAAATTGAAGTCTTAGTCCCTTAGGATGAAAGTAACACGGGATTGAGATGCACTGCTCCTCCCAACAGCGAGGACACGTGTATATAGGTACATTTAGCAGAAATAAGAGGACACAGCAGTTTGAATAGTTTATGGTAATGGTAACAAACTTCATGAACAAAAATCATTTGAAATTGAAAACGTCTGTACATTAAAAGCCTAACAATCTACAGGAAGTTTATTCGCAATTTGATGGGAACCACAAAGATTTGTTTATGTAAGAGAGTTTTCAAGCGCATATTGTACTAGGTTGTAAACATTATGCAACTTAAGATTATAAATTCGACTTCCCCGATGACAATGCGTTATAAGGCTTAGGTCAGTGGCCGATCGCTTGCTGGGATTGTGCTGACAGCATGGTTATCTGCATCTTGCAAATGTGTGTTGTGAGGTACAAATCTCTGTGACCGGCCGATATATCGTCCAGGAGTCCTACCGAGTAAGTCAGACCAAGAAAGAAAATTTATAAATTCATACAACGTGATCTGCACATGCGAATATTACGCCGGATACAATGAAGTAAACATACAGACAAAAATAATTGAATTGCACGGCTAATAAATTGAAGTGGACAAATTTCACTTCTTTTTAATTGCTCTTTCTAAATTACGAGTTGTTGTCGTCGTCATAATTCATATATTACAGGAAACGAATAATGTATCACATTCCTACACTGACTGTACAGTGTTAATTCACTAATATTGATGCAGTGCAATCCGTCATTGGAAGCCTGAAGTACACATTAGAGGGAGGGAAAATCCAGCCTCTCTCTACGTAACGTTTGCGGCGCAAAATCACATCTGGTTTTGCGACCACTTCAAAATACGGAACGGGGTTGAGGATGGGAGGTAGGGCGAGGGATGAGGATAAATATCCGTTTATCATTTGCCCATAATAAACAGATCTGAAATTCCGTACATATATATATATATATATATATACATACACAAAAGCATTGGATAGGGGCAGCGGGGTAGTGGAGGAACAGAAGTCTATCCTATATAGAGAATTATTATAAAGTTACATTCAATTACAAAGGAGCAGAACCAACCTTTACGATATAACACCTAGGCATTAGCAACAATATTCTGCAAAACGACAGTCACAGTCATACAAATAAGTATTGGCACTATGATAAATTATTTATTGTTTAAACTTATCCGTTCTGACAGTCCTTATTTCATACACAATTTGGCACTTTTTGGCATAGCACAGCAGATGCGAAAAGCGACTAGCAGCCTCGTCCTGTCCGTCCGTTCGACCTCGCGTAGGCCGGTCCATTCATCCGTCCTTCCTTCTGGGCACATAAACTCTTTCAATGTTAAATGGTTGCGTTGTGTGAAAAATTCAATACATATTTGTATTTTCGAATAAGCATACAAAACATGTACAGGTCACTACCCATTCAATAACTTTCAAGGTGAATTTTCATTAAGACAAACCCAATTAGACGCGTTCATCGATGACATCAAGTGGGAAGTTTCGAAATGTGATTCTTTCACTTACCACTGTTCTCAAATATCAGACAATTCAAACGGATTAATTTCATTGAATTGCCGTTGGTCACCCGACACCTCAGGCCTATACGCTCCATTTCAAACAGCAAACATAATTGGAATTCTAAGTGCAATAATCACAAATTAAAATATCCTATAACCACCATCGCGTAACAACAGAATGTTAATTATAAAAGATTGATGGTGTTTCAACGTTCCTCTCACTTATTTAATAAATTACATCAGTTTGAAGACAAAATGTCTTTCAAAAACAAATCCAATGTGAATGTCACAGCTTTTATTTACACGTCCACGAACAATTTGTTAAGCACCACTTCACAAAGTTCACATGGCTAGCAGCCGTAACGATCTTACTGAAGGCCACAGACGTCATAGAAGTTTAAAATACATGAAATATTTGGGCTATGGCTCTTCTCTGTAAACTTACAATATAAATATAATCAAATTACATCTCCGTCAGGGTGCAGAAATACCTAAAACCATGTCGCTGTGACGATCAAATTTTGTACAGTGGCTTCTTGTACTTGCTGACTTTCAGTATGGAACTTTTATTCATGTTATTCTGGCGCCTAAAATTCAAGTGCCTAATGCATATTTATGGAGTCAGTGCACCTTACGGTAAGAACATTACCAACTATAAGCCTATACGTTCCGTTAAATGTAAACGCATCCTGTATAGTTCTACGTTCACTCAATGGTATTCGAGAACGGTGTGGAAGTATTAAGCTCAATTTACGTCACATCGATAAAATGCGTGGACATGGAAGGTCACATAAAGCAATTTGGAAATTAGACAAACCAATCGCCTATGTCTGAGATAAGCAATGACTTAAAAACGCGAAGGCCTAGATTTTCTACAGCAATCACTCGTGGAATTTTCGGTGGTAACATGTGGTAATGGATTTTTTTTTGTCCTTCAAATTCAACACTTCGCCCCCCCCCTCCCTCACCACATAACCAATTGCTATAAACATTCCATTACTCCCCCCACCACTAAATTTCCGATCTGGCACATGAGCCCCATCAAGTCAAATCAATGCTGAAGAAATAAGATACCCCGAAGACAGAGAGTTCATGCGGTGTGTCAGCAACATGCCGGCCTTTCCAGCACCTTAAGTCAGACAGAACAGCATCGATTCCGGTAGTGTACCAGCAGCATTATTCAACTCACAGACACGGGTTCCTTATTTTATTTTGAGTCTTACAACTGACTTATTTCGCTTCTTAAGCAATGAGACAGACTCAAATTTAGCAGGAATTTTCAGGTACTCGTGAAATTTAATTGTTTATTTAGTTAATATTGGCAGTTATTCTTTTACAGGTAAAAGTCACAAGGCAAAAGTAAAGCAATCCTTGTGTAGGCCTAATACTGGCCCTGAGTGTTCCAGTAGGTCGAGGTTCCCAAATTTCGAGACAATGGGCACTTGAAGATGGCAAAGTTGTCAGCTGTACGTACCGGCAGCTTTAACCCCCCCCCCCACCCTGACCCCAGGAAATATTCCTGCTATTCATTTCCGTTAGGGACTGAGTCGATCCCAGTGCCAAAGTGCGGCCGGAAGGATTATGCCAATGAAAAATTCCAATGACACTATCGGGAATCGAATCCGTGAACATCCGGCTTGAAGCGCAGTGTCTCATCCAACTGCACCACCGCGTGCCCCATAGCTTTAGAGCACAAAACTAAATAAATCAATTTCGAACTTCAGGTTTGCTGTTGAAACAACCTCAGATCAGCTGTTTCTAATTTACACTTTGAGGATTTCGAAAAGCAACTTTAGTGCAAATTGTCCTCAATGGTATAATTTATTTTCAGGCCTATTGTTAATAATCTCACGAAATATAGCTCAATTGCTTTCAGAAGAATCGTAGTACTCTACTTAGATGCAGTCTAGTTTCCACGTGCCAACGCATGTCAGTGTGAGATGTGCAAAGAACTATGTGGTTATCACTCAAAAATATGAGCAAAGATGTGTCCTATTCCGGCGATATTAATTCGTTAGAGTGTACAGGAAATTATTGTGGAGTGAGACGAAGGTCATCCTGCGTAACTCTTAATAGTCTAGAAGGTGTCTGAAACAATGAGTAAGGTCAAGTAAAGGTACAACAGGACATCAGAATAGCGAGGTATTTATCTTTATTGCACTATCCTAGCAGCGCTAAATGTAAGCCGCTGGGACTTTTTGCCCATTCAAGCTTAAATCTCTAGCAGCTAGAAGTGCTGCTTTTGTGAAACAAACCCAGTGCCCCCCCCCCCCCCCCCCCCCCCCCCCCCCCCCCCCCCCCCACCCCCCCCTCCCCTCCTTTACCCTCCTTTATCTTTATATCACTATCTTTTCTCTTTTTTTTTTTATTATCTTCTTCATTTTACTTTTTTATTTTT
>Ga0123354_10016886_pt1 | contig 11432 bp, 7 predicted proteins | sample TergutLab28metaG_2_FD_97872 | JGI IMG/M metagenome (GOLD analysis project Ga0123354, IMG submission 97872) | Labiotermes labralis P4 segment gut microbial communities from Petit-Saut dam, French Guiana - Lab288 P4 | ecosystem: Host-associated > Arthropoda: Insects > Digestive system > Gut ... | reverse complement strand
TAATCCTAATTTCGACAAGAACCACGACAAAAGAGGAAGCTCAAATGCTAATCCCATGATGAATATCAGCATGATAAAATTATCCATGTAAGAATCTAAGGATATTTGGTTAATAATGGTAGGACTTAATTCGTATGTCGCTAAAAAACGGAGTGTTATGGGAAAAACGGTAGCATAACCCATTACACATCCAATAAAAAACATGACCGTTCCGAACATAAACACCCATTTTACACTCTTTTTTTCATTATCATACAATGCGGGACTTATGAAACGCCAGATTTCAAAAACCAAATACGGAAAAGTCAGCACAAGAGCCAACCAGAAAGAGGCGCTCATGTGTGTAAAAAACTGAGAAGCTAATCTTATGTTAATGATATGCACCTGGAAATCCTGGTTGCAAAAATCAGGGATAATGGATGTAAGCGAACTAAGGTTGCACAACCATCTGTACAGAAAAAAATCGGAATAACAAGGAGCCAGAATTACATGATCGAATAAATAAGGCATAAAAGCAAAGCCGATTATTGAAAAGACAAACAATGCAACAACCGACCTCACTATTGTCCAACGAAGTGCTTCGAGGTGCTCCCAAAACGACAAATTTTGGTTTTCCACTATATTTAGAATTATTAATTGCCTTTTTTAGAAGAATCGTCGCTGTTTATTTCATCTTCAAGACCTTTCACCCCATCTTTGAAGCTCTTAACTCCTTTGCCAAGGCCTTTCATTACTTCAGGAATTTTTTTACCTCCAAAAAGCACTAAAACCACAATAGCTATTACTATAATCTCGCCGGTACCTAAGTTTCCTAACAACAATAATGTATTCATAAAAATTCGTATTAAAATGATTGAAATATAAACAATATCCTTTTTACAGGACGCAAATGTACAAAAAAAATCTTTCCAACGCTTTGGAAAAATAAAATTTCGCAGAACTGTTGTTTTATTAACATTAACTACTGATGATTAAATAATTCAAGTTGCTATTTATAATTTAATTTGCTCCTGCGATAGGAATAATAAAACACTTGAGGTAACACAGTAAATGAGAGCACAAGGCATATCAGAATACCACCAACAATCATCACTGCCAGAGGTTTTTGCACTTCCGAACCCATTCCCGTCGAAAGCGCCGCAGGGAATAATCCTGCCGAACCCATGAGCGAAATCATCAATATAGCTCTTAACCGGGTTTTAACCGCTTCATTGATAGCATGCTCGATATTATGACTTTGTTTCAGCAGCGATTTCATTAGCGCTGTGAGCAGAATTGAGTTTATCGACACAATTCCAAACAAAATAATAAACCCAATACCTGCCGAAATTCCAAATGGAATACCCGTTACCCATAGCGAAATAAATCCTCCAATAAATGCGTAAGGCATTGTACTTGCAGCAATAAGGGTATCTTTCACTTTGCCGAAATTCATATAGAGCAAAAACAAAATAAGAATTAATACAGCAGGCACAACTACTGCAAGACGTTTTGTAGCACGTTGTTGGCTTTCAAATTCGCCTTTCCATTCCATTTTACTACCTTTTGGCAAGATAACACTTTGAGCTACTTTTTTTTGCGCTTCGGCTATTGTTGAGCCGAGGTCGCGGTCACGGATACTGAATCCTACACCGACATACCGGCTACTGCCTTCACGGTAAATAAAAGCGGGTCCCGTAACAAATTTAATATCAGCAATTTCTTTCAAAGGCACCTGTTTGCCGTCCATCGTGGGAATAAGTATATCGCCGATTTTCTGTTCATCGTCGCGAAATTCTTGTTGGAAACGGAGCATAACGTCAAAAGTTCGTTCATTTTCGTAGAAAGTTGTTGCCGCCTTGCCACCTATCGCCATCTCGATAACTGCCTGTGCATCTGCCTTAGAAACTGCATATTGAGCCATTTTGGCTTCCTGTGGCTTAATCTGTAATTCGGGCAAACCTATTGAACGGAAAACATTAACGTCTTCAATTCCTCTTATGTTTTTTATCGCTTCAGCGGTCTTGTCGGCAGTCGCTTCCAATTCCTGCAAGTCATTGCCGAATATTTTGATTACCAGAGCGCTTTTGACCCCGGCTACATATTCTTCAACATTGTCCTGAATCGGTTGCGAAAAACCAAAAATAATTCCCGGATAAACAGCCAGAGTGTCTTGTATCTGAGTGATTAGCTCATCTTTCGTGATATTGTGTTTCCACTCGGATTTGGGTTTTAACTCCATGTGAAACTCAATATTAAAAAATCCTGTAGCATCCGTTCCGTCGTTGGGACGACCTGTTTGAGTAAGAATAAAATCAACTTCTTCAAATTTTTGAAGTTTTGCTTTCATCTCTTTGGTAAGCTGCACACTCTTAGTTAGATTGACGCTATTTGGAAGTGTAGCGCGTATATAAATAGCTCCTTCATTCATGCTTGGTATAAATTCCGTTCCCCAAAACATAAACCGCAATAAGCATACACAAAACAAAACAACAAAAGCGATTACCGTAGTTTTTCGATGGCGGCAAGTGAAATTATATAGCGATGTTAGCCATCCAATCAATGTCCTTGTAATTTTATTGCTTCTATCTTTGAATGGCTTGGTAAATAATACCTTACACATTACGGGTACGTATGTCAGAGACAAAATCAATGAACCCAGCAAAGCATAACCCAATGTAAACGCAAGCGGGGAAAACATTTTTCCCTCCACTTTTTGGAAAGAAAATATCGGGAACAAAGCTAAGACCAAAATCACTTGAGCAAAAAAGATATGCGAAGCGACCGAACCGGCGCTCGTTTTGATAAGATTGTCCTTGGGATAGGATATGAATTGATTGCCTAATTCTTTGGATTTTAGTAATAACGCAACAAAAATAACTTCTGTGATTATAAGCGTCCCCTCAAGTAACAGACCAAAATCCAATGCACCCATCGAAATCAAATTTGCCGGTAAGCCTTGAATACGAAGCATTACAATGGCAAACAGGAATGCAAGAGGAATAACAGAGGCTACAATCACTGTTGACCGCCAATTGAGCAAGAATAAAAAAACAATAAATGATACGAGCAGGATACCTTCCAATAAATTTTTAAGTACGGTATGAACAGTGGTATTAACTAATTTTGTTCTATCCATAAAAGGTACTATTCGAACATCTTTCGGTAATATGCGGTCGTTGAGTTCGGCAATTTTATCTTTCAGTTTAGCAATAACTTCGCTTGGGTTTTGTCCGCGAAGCATGATAACAATTCCTTGTACCACATCGTCATCATTGTTTAAACCGACTTGTCCCTGTCGTGGTTTCGATGAAATTTTAACAGTAGCAACATCTTTTACACGAATGGGAGAATTGCCTTTAACTTTAATCAATATATTTTCGATATCTTCGACACTTTCCAATAAGCCCAGCCCTCGCACAACATAAGCCTGCGACCCTTTTTGAATTACATCGCCTCCAACATTGATATTACTCTTTCCAACAGCTTCATATACATCTAAAGGCGAAATATCATAATTATTAAGCTCAACCGGATTAACCTGTATTTCATAAGTCTTTTCTTCGCCTCCGAAAGTTGCAATGGTCGCCACTCCCGGTACGGCCAAAAGTTCACGCTGTACAACCCATTCATTGATTGCCGATACTTCACGAATCGGTAAATCGCTTTTTAATATATACCGGAAAATCTCGCCGGTTGCACCGCTCGGCGGTTCGATTTCGAGTTCAACACCCTCAGGTAAATTAAGTTCCTGCATACGGTTGGATGCATATTGCTGAGCATAAAAATCATCAACGCCATCTTCAAATAAAACCGTAACTACCGATAAACCAAAAAGTGAAGTGGAACGGACATCGGTTTTTCTCGGAATAGTGTTGAGTTGCTGCATAATGGGCAGTGTAACAAATTTTTCAACTTCTTCTGCACTGCGTCCGGGCCATTGGGCAATAATTTGTACCCTTGTATTGGTAACATCGGGATATGCCTCAATAGGCGTATTTTTATAACAAACAATACCTGCCACCAATAATATACCTGTCAAAAACAATACAAAAACATGGTTCTTAAGGGCAAAACCGATTATATTTTCTATAAATTTGTGCATCGTTATTTTCCTTTCAGTTCGTTGTATATGAGGAGTTGATTCTTTGTTACTACTTCTTCACCGGGTTTAAGACCTTCGGAAATATAGGTTATTCCGTTAAGGTGGTCGAATGGAACGATTGGACGAATGGCAAAATCTTTACTTCCAACGATAACGAAATAGCTGTTGTTGTCGAAAATTATTGCCTCACTCGGTATTGTAACCATTTCGTTATTTGACTCGTTGAGTAATTTTACTACCACCGACATTTCGGGTTTGAGTTTAAGTCCCGGATTCGGCAGCACAATACGTGCTCTAAGCGCTTTATCATCCGGGTCGAAAACCTGTGATATAAAATTAATTTTACCTTTGAAAATCTCATTCGGGTAAGCAACTGATGTGATTTCAACAGGCTGACCTTCATGAACCGATTGCAGATTACCGGCATAAACATTGGCAATAACCCAAACCGTATTGAGGTCGGCAATCGAAAACAATGCATCACCTCCGGCAGCAACAGTACTGCCCGCATTTCCGTTTTTTTCAATGATGTAGCCGCTTATAGGAGCTTTGATGGAAAATATGCCATTTTCTCTGTTTTCACCATAAAGCGATAAGTCTGCCTGTAGTTTTTCGTAAGTAGAACGAGCTTCGATAAGTTCTGTTTCGGAAATTAATTTATCATTGAATTTTGACTCATCGGTTTGCAAATTACGTTGGGCAATGGTTAGCTCGGATTGAAGCGAACTTAAATCGGTTGACCGGATGTCGAGCAATGTCTGCCCTTTACTTACGCGGTCGCCAAGGGTGAAGTAACTTTTGACAATGACGCCGCTTACCAATGGCGAATAACTGATGGTTTTATCAGGGTCGGAAGTAACTTTACCTGTAAGCGTAAACTCTTTTGTGACTTGTTTCAAGACGGCTTTTGTAGTTACTACCTCTTGCAAAAATTTGTTGGAAATAGCGTTCTCCGCTTGTTGGTTCTCTTGTTTGGTTTGTCCGCAAGCGGCTAAAAATAGTAAAGCAATGAAACTTAGCTTCTTCATATTTTTTAATTTTTTATATCTTGTCCCACAGTATATTGCAACTGTTCAAAATTCAATCTTAGCTCCTTTTGCGAATTGAGGAGCATCTCTTTTGTTGAGCGATAACTATCCATGAAATCCATATACTCAACCATGGAGATATTTTTCGCAATAAGATTTTTTGCATACACTTCCAACATATCATCGAGTTCGCTCAAAGCGGAATTTTTAAGATTTCGTTCCAGAAAGGTGTAAGTATTCGAGTAGTTTTTATAACTCTCAATAACTTCATTTTGGAGCGTCTTTTGACCTTGTTCGACAAGCGTCTCATTTTGGCTGAGTTGTATTTGTGCAGTTTTAATAGCTCCTTTGTTGCGATTGAAAACAGGCAATTGAAAACCTATGTTTACCCCAAAGAAATTATTCCAAACTCCTCCAAAACGGTCATACGATACTCCGAGATTTACATCGGGCATAATCAAGGATTTTTGATAGGTGATATTTTTCTTTTGATATTCGCTTTGCAACTTTGCCGCTTGCAGGTCGGGTCGGGAAGCGATTGCCATTTCGATAAGTTCATTAGGATTAATTGTCACAGGCGAAGGAAAAATATTTTTATCATCTTCGACAACTATCACTATCGAAGGGTCGATAGCCAGCAGATTTTTCAACGTTGCTTGTGAAGCGTTAAATCCGGTTTGAGTATCATTTATCGTGCCTTCCATTTCAAAAAGTGCGGTTTGAAGCCGTAAAAATTCACCTTTTGCCATGTTACCCTGTTCATATTGAGTTTTATAAGTAGCTGTTACTTCTTCCAAAAGTTTTTTTTGGCTTTCATATACTTTTGTAAGATTTTGTAAATAAACCAACTCTGCAACCGAACTGCGAAGTTCTAATTTTAATCCCCGCAAAAGTTCTTCAAATTCTGCAATGGCTATCTCTTTGCCGACCTTTTCAACATTAGCCAACTTTGCTCTTCGAGCAGAAAGCGACACCATTTGAGAAAGCTCGACGGAAAATTGTTTGGGATATATGATTTCATTGCCGGTTTCATCGGTAGTTTTTCGTTTCCAGAAGTTAATATCTCCAAAAGATACTTCGGGATTATCCCAAACTTTTGCTTCTGCAATGGCGGCATCGGCTATCGAGACATTCATTCGTTCGGCAATCAATTCCAAATTTTGTTTCAAGAACATCGTCTCAAGTTGGTCCGGTGTAAAACTCTTTTCTTGCGCTGCGGCAATAAATAACGAAAAACAGTAAACCAACATTAAACCATATCTTATCATCATGTGAAGTTAATTTTATGTAAGGCAAAAGTATCCAATGGCTTCGTTTTACATAGTTAGAAAACAATTATAAATTTGTTAGAAAGTTATTAGAAAATGAAATTATTTTTTTGAAACAAAAAAATACTTTTTACCTTTGCGCCCGAAATCAAAAATAGTATTCACTAAATTTTTTCAATATGGACGAAGGACCGTATCCGAGTTGTAGCAGAACAAAAGTATTAACGCTTTTGTAAGGAGAGGTTTTTGTCAATCTCCTTGCAAGAACAAATCAGTAAGGAGAATATTTAATGTTTAAAAAAAGTTTGAAGAAAAGTCCTTTTCAATACGATACCGAAAAGGCATTCAACATCGCTTCCCAATCGGCGCAAAACATTTATACAATTTTAGAAACTTCACGCGCCGGACTATCCGAAGAAGAAATAGAAGACCGTAGAAAAGAATACGGCGAAAATGAAATTGCCCGTGAGCAACGCGATAAAGGATTACTAATGTTTATCAAAACATTTATCAATCCGTTTATCGGCATTTTGATGGCGCTTGCGCTTGTGTCGTTAGTTATCGACGTGCTGTTGGCAGAACCGCAAGACCGTGAATGGGCAACCGTTATCATCATCAGTACAATGGTGTTGCTTAGCGCCATTCTGCGTTTTTGGCAAGAATGGAAATCAAGCATGGCATCGGAAGCCCTGCAAAAGATGGTCAATAACACGGCTTCGGTTTATCGTAACGGGGCGACTGACAGTTGCGAAATCAATATTTCGGAATTAGTGCCGGGCGATGTGGTATATCTGGCAGCAGGCGATATGATTCCCGCCGATTTACGTATTGTGGAATCCAAAGACTTGTTTATCAGTCAATCATCTCTCACCGGAGAATCCGACGCCATTGAAAAAACACCTGAACAGAACGGTGAACCCAAAAGCATTGTCGATTGCAACAATATCTGTTTTATGGGTTCAAACGTGGTCAGCGGCTCGGCTATTGGCGTGGTTTTCCAGACGGGACAGGCGACTTATCTCGGCACAATTGCCAAAAGTTTGGTAGGTGTGCGTGCGCAAACGAATTTCGACAAAGGAATAAACAAAGTCAGCCTGTTGCTTATACGTTTTATGTTGGTGATGGTTCCCTTTGTATTTTTAATCAATGGAATCACGAAACACGACTGGTTCAGCGCCTTTATTTTTGCAGTTTCAGTAGCAGTGGGACTTACGCCTGAAATGCTGCCGATGATTGTTACGTCTAATCTGGCTAAAGGCGCTATCAAAATGTCGAAACGCAAAACGATTGTTAAGAATCTGAATGCCATCCAGAGTTTCGGAGCAATGAATATTCTTTGTACCGATAAAACCGGAACGCTTACTCAAGACAAAATCATTTTGGAGCGGTATCTGAATGTAAGTGGTAAAGAAGATATACGAGTGTTGCGGCATGCCTATTTCAACAGTTTTTTCCAAACCGGATTGAAAAACTTGATGGATAAAGCTATTTTAGCGCATGTGAGAGAACTCGGTTATGAAAATTTGGAAGAACTATATCAAAAAATAGATGAAATTCCTTTCGATTTCACTCGGCGGCGAATGTCGGTAGTTATTGAAGACAGTGCAAGTAAGCGACAAATCATTACCAAAGGCGCTATTGAAGAAATGCTTATGATATGCAGTTATGCCGAGTATAATGGAGATGTTGTGCCGATGACGCAAGAAATGCGTGAAATTGTTTTGCATGAAAGCTTGAGTATGAATAATGACGGGATGCGAGTGTTGGGTGTCGCGCATAAAAGTTGGATAGAAAAAGACCATTCTTTTGCCGTAGAAGATGAATCGGATATGGTGCTTATCGGATTTCTGGCTTTTCTCGACCCGCCGAAAGAATCCGCTGCTAATGCCATTCAACAGTTACATGCAAACGGTGTTGAAGTGAAAGTGTTGTCGGGCGATAACGAGGCAGTGGTAAAATCCATTTGCCGCCACTTGGGCGTGGATATAACTCACGCATTGAACGGCAATGAAATCGAAACAATGACCGACAAAGAATTGAATGAACACATTGACGAAGTGAAAATCTTTTCTAAACTGACTCCCATGCAGAAAACCCGTATTATTACTTTATTGCAAAATCGAGACAATACAGTAGGTTTTTTAGGCGATGGCATCAACGATGCTTCTGCATTGAGGCAGTCCGATATTGGTATTTCTGTAGATACAGCTGTAGATATTGCCAAAGAAAGCGCAGATATTATTTTGCTTGAAAAAGATTTAATGGTATTGGAACAAGGCGTTATCGAAGGACGTAAAATTTTTGGCAACATTATGAAATACATCAAAATGACGGCAAGTTCCAACTTCGGAAATATGTTCAGCGTATTAACAGCGAGTGCGTTTTTGCCTTTTCTACCGATGATGCCGATACAAATTCTTATACAGAACCTGTTATACGATTCTTCCCAAACCGCTATTCCATTCGACCGTGTGGATAAAGATTACCTGAGCAAGCCACGCAAATGGGATTCTTCCGATTTAAGCCGCTTTATGATTTTCATTGGCCCTATCAGTTCGATTTTTGATATTACTACCTATTTGCTGATGTTTTTTATTATCGGTCCAATGGTTTTCGGTGGTGTAGGCTATCACTTATTAGAAGGCGCACAAAAACTTGAATTTGCAAGTCTGTTTCAGTCCGGCTGGTTTATTGAAGGATTGCTTTCGCAAATCTTGATTGTACACATGATTCGTACACGCAAAATTCCGTTCTTTCAAAGTAGCGCCTCATTGCCTGTTACGCTATTGACAATTGCTGTGATGGCGGTTGGCGTCGCATTGCCTTTCACTGCGCTTGGGGCAAAGGTGGGGATTGTTCCGTTGCCTTTACATTACTTTCCTTGGCTTGTCGCTACCTTGCTGTGTTATTGCATTTTAACGCAGATTATTAAGCAGTGGTATATTCGGAGATTTACGAGATGGTTGTGATGTAAAAATTCTTACTTTTGCATCATGGCAAAAATTCTTGTGATAGAAGATGAAAATCGGGTTGCCGAGTTGCTCAAACGCGGCTTGGAAGAATCGGAACACACTGTAAGAATTGCAGATAGCGTATCGAATGGATTGACCGTGTTTTTTAAAGAAGTCTTTGACATTATTATTTCTGATGTGATGCTTCCTGATGGAAGCGGTTTTGAATTATGCCGTAAAATCAGAGAAGAAGATGAGACAATTCCTATTTTGATGCTTACAGCGCTTGGTACGACAGATGATAAACTCGAAGGCTTCGATTCCGGGGCTGACGACTATATGGTTAAGCCGTTTGATTTTCGAGAGTTGGATGCTCGTATCAACATCCTGTTGAAACATCACCAAACGGTTCCGGCAGAAAAAATTGAATATGCTGATTTGAGAATAGACCTCCGGACAAAATCGGTTTTTCGAGGTGATATACCTATCGTACTTACTCCAAAAGAGTATAATTTGCTGCTCTTTTTTGTGAGAAATTCCGAGCGAGTGCTCTCGCGTACCGAAATTGCCGAAAAAGTGTGGGATACCCATTTCGATACGGGGACGAACTTTATTGATGTATATATTAATTATCTACGCAAAAAAATAGATAAAAATTTTGAAACAAAGCTAATTCATACCAGGCCCGGAATGGGATTCATATTTAGCCATGAAAATCCGTACTAAACTTACACTCCGATATTTGACGGCAACAACATTACTTGTGGTGGTTGTTTTTGCCGTACTTGAGCAATTACTGTTTCCTCAAGACGGTTATGATATGCTTCGTATTCTTAACATTAAGTTGTTGGCGATATGGGTAGTTTCGTTTGCGATACTTTTTGTTATCGGTTACTTTATGGCTCGTAGTGTATTGAAACCCGTTTCGAAAATCGTAAAACAGGTAGAAGATATAACGGCCTCAAATCTAAGCAAGCGCGTTGAAATAGATAATCAGAAGGACGAAATAGGCGAATTGGCAGCAACTTTTAACGATATGCTCAACCGCCTCGAAGAATCGTTTGAATCGCAAAAAATGTTTGTCAGTAATGTATCGCATGAATTGCGTACTCCTATGGCGGCATTGATTGCCGAGCTTGAATTATCGCTTCACAAAGAACGTTCAAACGAGGACTATAAAAGGGTAGTGGAAAATGTCCTTGCTGATGCCCGGAATATCGAAAAACTATCTAACGGGTTGATGGACATGGCAAAAGTGAGCTATCATACCGACCAAATTAAGATGACCTCCGTCCGTTTGGATGAAGCGCTTCTGGATGCAAGTGCTATGGTGATGAAAGTTCGAAACGACTATAATGTCGATTTGATTTTTGGCGATTATACTGATGATGACCGTATGGCAACCATTTACGGGAATGATTATTTACTCAGAACAGCTTTTGTTAACTTGATGGAAAATAACTGTAAATTTTCACACAACCGTAGCTCTACGGTACAGATTTCGTTTTCGGAAAACAAAGTTTTTATTCGTTTTTCCGACACAGGGATTGGAATATCCCCTGAAGATATCGGGCAGATATTCAAACCTTTTTTCAGAGGTGAAAATCGTAGCTTTTCGGCAGGAAACGGCATCGGAATGACTCTCGTAGAGCGTATTGTAAAACTTCATAACGGCACCGTTTCTGTGGATTCTCAACAAGGCAAGGGGACGGTCTTTACGCTTGCATTTGAACATGTTAATCTTCTATCTGATTAAAATTTCATTTCAGCAATAAATTCGTCCCTCTAAATTACCTGCCTTTTATGTGTTTAAGTTAAATGATTGAACAGTTTCCGTTTTTTAGTTACCGGTAACTATTTTCTTTACAAGCGCTTGCTGTCTATCAGATACTCTGATATTGAACTCGACCAAACGAATGCGCTTTTAATCGTCAAAATACATAGAACAAACCATTGGACTGACGACAATATCCTATTATTGAGTCCCCTCCAAAAAGTCATTTTTTTCAAAATTCATTTGAACTCGTCCAACGTCCATTAGTTGGAACAGCGGGATAAAAATATCCGACAGAGCATATCATAAACACTATTTTAGTAAAAT
>Ga0123354_10016885_pt1 | contig 11433 bp, 5 predicted proteins | sample TergutLab28metaG_2_FD_97872 | JGI IMG/M metagenome (GOLD analysis project Ga0123354, IMG submission 97872) | Labiotermes labralis P4 segment gut microbial communities from Petit-Saut dam, French Guiana - Lab288 P4 | ecosystem: Host-associated > Arthropoda: Insects > Digestive system > Gut ... | reverse complement strand
TTATCCCCCTTCTTATGAATAGGTACTATGATCGACTCCTTCCACTCTTCAGGTAATTTCTCCCTCTTCCAAATAGAAGTGATAAGCTTATGAATCTCCCCGCAAATTGTTCCACCCCCTGCTGTTCGGGGCTTCTCCCCTCGAAATCTGCAGACCGGCCATGAGGTATACCCAGTGGGCACCGCCGTCCTTTTCAGGGGTTCAAACGGCCAGCGTTTCAAGCTGACCACTGACCTGCATCCAGTGACGTGGTTAAACATAAGCGAACTATCCTCCACTCCCTCGTGCGAATTCAAGACAACTTTACCTATTACACGCACGTTCACAAAACTGCTTAACCATCAGCTTCGTCACGTCCGTCCCTCCGTCTGCACTGTATGTAACAACTCAGCTCCCAATGGACGTATTTTCATGAAAACTGATATTTGAGCATTCTTTCGGCAATCTGTCCAGGGAGGTCAGGTTTCATTAGAGACGGGGGTGAAAATGTAATGGCACACGCGCAGAACCCAGATTTCGTTTTTTTGGCGAAACGGACGAGTCCATTTAAATCACGGGGGCATCACTTCAGTCGACTAATGGCGGCCGTGGTGTGCGCATCAGCGGCAGTAATGCTGGATACACCATGTTCCGAGGTAGTGTGAAGGGTACTGGTTGCCCACTCCATTCGCCAGTTTCCCCTTCACTTCCCCTCCCGTGCGTCACCGTGTGCCATCACATTTCAACTGGAGTATAAAATCTGACACCAACAACAGGCACCGTACATGAAGACCAATATACATTTCTACCTCTCTCAATTCGTTTTTGAGAAAATAAAAAAAAATTTTTGTTCATTAACTTTACTTCGAAAATCGTACCGTTTATGAGATAATGCGGAAAAATACAGTACAGAAAGACAGGCCATAGATGACAATATGGCGCATGCGCTTTGAAAGCTGCACAAATAAGGCCACATATACACACTCAGAATATGTAATGATTATTATTTCATCGATACAATGTTGCATTATACGTACCCTGCCTGTTTTGTTAAAACACTATCTGGTCGGAGAATGCTGCATATAGTACTGTTTTGCGTAACTAAAGGGCATTTGCTTTCCCAAGACGCTCTGTCACAGCAGGACCCACCTGTATGTTTACAGTACTGCAATATTTCTGGAAAGCGTAGGTGCCACATATGCTGCAGCTAAACAAGCGAATATGAAAACCTCATAACCCCCTCTTAACTACACTTCCGTCTCCTGGTTTACTACGAATACTCGTCGGTAGTTGTTTCGGAAGATCATGCTGCTTCCATCTGCAGGGTCGGAGTAACATCCAAATGCAAAGGTTTATACTGTATGGGCGTCCACAGGAAGGCTGCAGATGTGGGTAACTCTACACGGCGTTAAAAAGCACCACAAACTGCTTGAAACACTGGCAGGGAACTACGACCCGTCTGCCCTGTATACACTAACACAAGCTGTACGCCGTGTCGTCAGAGCGACCAATGACCACAGATATAAACCTTCAGCTTGCACATATCGCAAGACAGTCCTTGAACTGCTGAGGAACTGTCAACTTGTCAAGAGGGCCGTGTTGCGCATAGTGAGTTTTGCAACTCGGTGCGACAATGAAATCAAAATAAACGCGGGATAACTGGGTTGGGTAAACTGAGGCTAAATATACAGGGCACGGGGCCACACACAGCGCAGGGGAATTTCTCTAACACAGAAAGGGGGGACATATGCTTGCTTGCTTGCTTGCTGTTTGCACTTTCACCAGCCATCCTATAGCTGCACTTGGGAGACTCTCTGGGGGCTCGGCACAGGGGGGGGGGGTTCACACCAATTTGCATTACTTTGTAATTTGTAATAACACAAAACAATTTGACTTCTTACGTCTAAGGTCATGCATTACAATGACCAGTCAAAATGCCCAAAACTGTGGGGGTCAGAAACAATTTAACCGCTTTACTCAAATTATTTATATAACAATGAGGTCTGCCGTGGTACAAGGAGGTTCCTTTGTTTTTGGCGCAACAGCCCCCCCCCCCCCAGTGGGCCACGGCCTCCTCATTCACTAGGTTTCTAGATCACACACGACGACGCACCACAGTCGGTAGGACTCCTCCGGACGAGTGATCAGTTCGTCGCAGAGACCTCTACCTGACAACACACAACACCCAGCAGATTCGAAACCACAATCTCAGCAGGCGCCTGGCCTTAGACCGCACGGCCACTGGGACCGGCGGTACAAGCAGGTACAAGAGTAAAATTACACTCTTAATGTGTACCACCCCTGCTGTATTACAATACCAGTCAGACAAGCCGTCCAAACGCAGCCCTTTATTAAAGTAACCCAAAAAGCTGCATGTTTCGCCTGCACGTCACAGCCATCAGGCTTAACGTTTGTAAAATACAAAAAGTCCGTAACGACTAGAAGCTGATGGGTGCGCATCTGAACACCAAAAACATTTCTATCATTCATGGTTCGAGCATGCTGTAGCGAAGTGAGGTAGAGGCCAGCTGAAATGTGATGACACACGCGCAGAAACCAGATTTCGCCTTTCGGCGAAACGGACGAGTCCATTTAAATAGGCGGGGGCGTCAGTTCAGTCGACTACTGACAGCCGATGTGTGCGCATCAGCGGTAGTAATCCTGGATACACCATGTTTCGAGGTAGTGTGAAGGGTACTGGCTATCCACTCCATTCGCCAGTTTCCCCTTCACTCCCCCCCCCCCGTGCGTCAGCATGTGCCATCACATTTCAACTGGAGCCTACTTCTTTGGATGTGAGTGTGTGACCCGAAGTGCCCCACTCCATACATTAACATCATCACATTACACGGCACATCAATGTATCATAAACAACACAGAATGTCCAACGGACGATTGGTTAACCACTTTCGTATTTTTTTTCACCATCAACGTTTGGACTACCAATCATCTGTCTGGAACTTTTACTGTGGATTGTTTCTAGTTTTGAGATTTTTAAACTTTACTCGTCCAAATTAATTATGTTTTTACAATACTTTTACACACTGTAAAAATGCTTCCCAAACGTGATATTTACAAATACTTAACGCAAAGGCAAGATCTCGACTGTACACAGTTACATGTACAGCTGTATCTGTATGATTTCCTGGCTTTCTGTATCACTAATAAAGCGTCGGGTGTGCACAATAACATTGCGTACCCCAGTCAGAAGGCCGGGTAGCTCAGTCGGTATAGCGACTGAGCTACGGGCTGGACGGTCCGTGATCGAATCCCGGTGGGACGATATTTTCCGCCCATCCAGACCGGCCCTGGGGCTTACCCAGCCTTCTGTAAAATGGGTACCGGGGCGTGGGGCTGACCACTCACTCCCTTCTATTGCTGTGTACAAGAAAGAGTAGAGCTATACCTTCACCCACCCTCTGGGCCACACCGGACCCGTAACGGGATCACTTCACCTCAGTAAGAACACGCGTTACATGGTCTCAAGATGTCACTAACAGTGTTTGTCCCAGTACTGTGGGAACAGCCCACTGTATGGTGTCGGGGCTTTTGACTTCCCCTCTTCTAGTGAAAACCCATCACTCCAAATTTTACGCAGCGAGCTCAGCTTGTGAAGCTAACGACTATCAGCTTCAAGGTCTAAAGTTGCGAACTTGCAGACGCTCGGACCGTGTTCCCTGCTGATAGCTCTGCTTTTAAAGTTACTGCTTCCCTGGTACGGAGATCCTTTTGATTTTTGCCTACTGGGGTGAGGGCCTCGCACCTTCACTCGGACCGTGTCCGCTGCACCATCTGCCACACACAGCCTTACTTTAAGCTGTTCTCCTTCAAGCAGTTCCCACGCTGTATTCGATCCGGCCTGACAAGGGAGGTTCGGTTATACTACAATGACGTAATGACCCGAATTGAAATGGTGAAGGCTGCGAGTTCGATCGTCGTATTATCAGCAGGAAAGACTGTTGAAATGGACTCTCCTCCGGGCAGCGTGGGCGACAATGGGTGGCTATTCAAAACACACTATCTTAAGCACGAAACAAGCAGTTTATTGGGTCGTGGTCTCTGGTGCGGGGGGGGGGGCGGCAATACAGCGAAGTGTCAATACTTACGGTGGTAACTCATAAATCACTTTCCGAGTACACCCACACCTACTGCCACACATCAATTACTATCACTTGTGTTACTGTTTCAACGGTCGTGAAAAACGTTATATCGCCCGCGAAACTAGTCAAAACATTTCGAACAGCAGACATCCTCGTGCGCATTCTACACAGAAAACTGCACGTTTTTCGAAGACCTATTTATATCTGTGCATAATTATAGGGCCCTTAAATTAACGACCCCACTGTCACGCCCACCTCAAAAGTTCCCATGTTGGTGTAACTGACAGTAGCACTGTAATTTCTACAAAAATAATCTGACTGCCCCATACCCTAGCAATACCCTGGGACCCACCCAGCCTCCAATACAATGTGCATCGGATCATTCCCAAGGGTGAAAGCGGCCAGGGCGTGGCGTCAACCATCAACCCTATCTAGTAAAAAAAAGGTAAAGTGATCCCGTTACAGGCCCGGTGTGGCCCAGAGTGTGGGTAGAGGTATAGCTCTACTCTTCCATGACCGCGGCACTAGAAGGGGATGAGTGTTCAGCAGCACGCCCCGGCCGCACTTTACCCCCCGGGAAAGACCCGGCAACCATTTTACAGGAGGCTGGTTGCGCCCCAGGGCCGGTCTGGACGGGCGGAAAATCTCTTCCCCACCGGAATTCGATCCCGGACGGTCCAGCCCGTAGTCAGCCGCAATACCGACCGATCTAACCGGCCCACCCATCCCCCATCTAGTGCCGAGGTTAAATAAAGAGCAGAGCTACGCTACTACTCGTCTAGGCCTTCATGGTCTGTTCAAGGTTACCAAGAATATACCTTTAACTTTATATCCCAGCAATGGTGCCCCAGTCGAGCAACGGTTTTCATTCCGACGGCTCTCAGTACCGTAGCACAAGTTCGTCTCACATCGATACGATCTCTCCCCAGCAACAACACTAGTTTGAGATCTCCGAGCGATGGGTTTTGAACGGACACAGCAGCATGCAGCCTTCCAGGAGTTTCCTTGACGAAATATTAACGTCTGTATCTTCACCTTTTCCGCTCTCATTACTAAATTTCCGAAATGGGCGGGCCAACACAGAATTACACACACACGCGCGCGTATATGTATATATGATGGAGACAACGGCACGACGACTCAAGGTCATACAGAACTCTAACATGAACATCGGTCAACTCTTTCGGAAGTCGGTAATGGACGGAAACAGAAAACATGTTGCCCGCCAGCTGGGAATGTCCTCAAAACAAGGTTCTCAGACGGACCTTGGAGAAATCTCTAAAGTCAAACGGCATATTTCTTTAACGCCCCACATAATGCCAACGCATCGGGCTCACCTTCCGGGCTAATAGCTCTTGTCACCAATTACTTAAAAACGTGTAAACTTTCCCCAACAGAAACCCGAAACTCTTCTCTACCTGCAGATATCGCCACCCGCTAATCCTGTTTACATAGCTGCTAATTAGCATGTTAATTAGCCGGAAAATTCATCTAACGCTCATCAAGTAGCCAACGGATACAGCAAAGAACTAGTCGCACATGCAATCTGATGCCAGCAGCAATTTACATCAGGGGTTAACAGATGGGCCGCGATGACAGGATATTTCCGGCAATAAGAATCACACTAAACTTTGCTTCCCCATACAAACCAAGAGAAACCCGCAGAATGAATGGTGAATTAAAAATAAAATTTACGCTGGGACCAACTAAAAATTCGATTTAACGCGCAACTCAGAAACGTGAAGACCTGCGATCCTAGGACGAGGCACAGATTAATAATACAGTAGAACTCGACACTTAAACGGACGCTGCTTATCCGGATCGGCTTGACCCTTCGAGTAAATTTGTCGAGAATTCTACACAACTGTCTTGCCTTGAAATCGCCGGTTATCGGTTCAAATGCACTACAGTGTTGACTTCTAGAACTTCAAATCCGGCGTGATCGAAGGGTTTAGACGCAAGTACACACTGTAATGTAGCCTGTTTTCAAAGAAAAATCTAATAATCCGGATTTTCTGCATATCCGGATGTCTCGCCGTCCAAATTAAACCGGATAAGTGAAGTTTTACTGTACTACCAAAACCTATGTTTACGTCCACCGACCAGTAGCGTTCCTGCTTCGCGTACAGAAGGTACAGGGATTATATCTCGGCCTGAAGACAGCTGTTACGACCCTTTCCTCTGAATGCAAAAGCCGAAACAGTACCTGTCACGCCAATTACGCCATTCGCCTACAACCCCGACCACTTCAGAGTCGTTAAAAGCAGTATCTAAACAAAGAAGTGGGGCACGCGGTGTCGCAGTTGGTCGAGGCACCGCGCTACAAATTGGAAGGTCGCGGGTTCGATTCCCGAAGGTGTCACTGGAATTTTTCATTGGCATAATCCTTCCGGCCGCACTATGGCGCCGGGGTCGACTCAGCCTCTAACAGAAATGAGTAGCAGGAATATTTCCTGGGGGTAAAGGCGGCCGGTGCGTCGGGCTGACCTTACCATCTTCAGGTGCCGATTGTCATTAAATCTGGGAGCCTCAACCTCCTGGAACACTCTGGGCCTGTCCAGGCTTATAATGAGATTACTTTACCTTTATCTAAACGAAGAAGTACAGACGTATGAATTATGTTAAGCCGAAGAGACTGATTGGCCTCAGTCACCCAAAAACAATTTCCCACCTCAGTACAGTCAAAATCCAACGACGGAGACAAGGTGCCAGTAAGGTAAGGTACACGTCCTCAGATTCACGTTAAAACAAATAATCTGTAGTCCCGTATCATGCTGTGCACAATATGGGCATTATCAATCTTGACATCCGAGAAATGAAATTAGGCTCTGATAAAATTCATATACAGGATGTTGTTCGAGTGGGAGGGGAGAGAGAGAGAGAGAGGAAGTGTGATAGCAAAGTTGATAAGTCGGGGAGTATAAGTTGAGAGGAAAGAGAGGCAACACATACGGGAAGGTGCCCGTTATGCTAGGTAAAAAGGGGGTTAAACATATATTGCCAGACACTACAGAAAACTGTTTTAAGTAACTGTGGGTTAAATGAGGAGGCAGACTACAGGAAAATATTAAGAAGCAGTAACAACGGACAGATAAGAAATTTCAGGAGCTACAAGTCAAGTACAAATGGTTCAGTACGACGAAACGTGCGTATATCTGTAACACAGGTAAAACGGGGCGATAGGGCAGCACCGAGACAACCCGATGTTAATCAGATGACGGCTTCTAGCACTGTAAGAACTGAACTCACATTATAATGCCCGTTATTAAGATTCACATAAGAACACACACACACACACCCAACCAAGACCGGTGTTTGTAGCACTGGAAATGTTGACTAGATAAGACCAGGGAGGAAAAATGTGACAGAATAACTGTAACCGTCTGTTTGACTTGCCCGACTTCGGTTACAACTATTTGCAGCTCGTCGTAGGCACGGATCCCTCTCAAAGAATATGCAGGGGGAATTAGAAGCCGCTTTGCTCTTTCAGTACTCTTTATTCACTGCTGTTCCAGCACCACAACTTCTGGCTGCTAGTTGTTCGTCTCACATTTTGCAACCGCGAACAGCGTACATCTGACCACAACTGACTACCTCCTAAGCCTCAGCGATACAGATACCAACCGTGAAAACCGACATCGCAAACAGAGAATAAATTCATATGTGGGAGGGGGAACTCAACAGTCTCATCCATATAGCCTGGCAAGTGCACATTTATACACCAAACTTTACATCCTCCCTTTCACTATACAAACTAGCCAACGCTCGACGACCAGTTTATCTCATCTTCTTGGTTGCCTAGTCCGAGATCTGAACTACGGACCCTGGCCGGTTACACCACCTGGCCTGAACATTACTTCTTTTTGCTGCTACTTAATATACGCGTGACACTAATTTAAACAAAATCACACCACAATTGTATCCTCGGCTGTCCATGATACGGTGACCAACAATCATCAATAATACTCGTCTGAATTACTTTAAATCTTCCCACATATAAGCAAATATTTCCTCCGCTTTGCAACTTTCACGGGCTTTCAAACCGACAACGAAAAATTTCAAATAGCCAATGAGGAATCACTTTGAAAGTCTATATTAATAAAAGTCCAACGAGATGCAAAAGTATGCAGTCTGATTTATTTTAATGCAAAAGTGAGTGTGCAGTAAAATAAATCAGACTGCTGCATACTGTTACATCTAGTTGGATTTTTATTAATATAGACTTATGATGCACGGAACCATGAGCTTAAAATTCATGCTGAAAGGGTTACAGAATGATCTTCAAGAGAAACGAAATGAAAACAAAGGACGGTCCATTTTACACGGGCCTTCTTTATTTCTGTGCCGCCAGTAACTTTTCGGTTAAGCTAAATTTCTATTGTTTCCTCACATATTCGAGATTTTTTTCAGAGAAATTTTGAATATGAGCAAGAACAGGACTATGAAAATACAATCCCGATATTCCTTCAAGGCAATGCATCAAACCACACATGGCAAAAACCTAAGCTTCTCAACGTCCAATACAAATTCTGGGCACATATGAATATTAAACGGGGGAGACGTTACCCCGCAAAATCGACAAGATGGAAACTGCAGAAGATATGATGGGAAAGTTTTGACAAAAAAAGAAACTTAGGGACGACGATGGTGAATGTCAAATACGGCAGTCGCTCAAGTGAAATACGAAGCATTATCAACTGCAGCCCTAAGAAGCTACTGTATGTAACAGCACCTTCTGCTGTTACAACAAAAAAGCAACGACAAAAGTTTTGCTTCTAAACGAAAAATTAAAAAAAAACGAAAAAATGTAAATGTATACAGTTCGGCAGTACTGAAAATAGAATGTCTGTATGTCAAGACAATGAAACTTCCGCGCCCTCCAAAGCCCGCATTGCTAAAAAAACGGCATGCTTAATGTCAAAACTCCCAACACGCTGCGCACCTCCATCAAACTAGTGCCAAAATAAGCCTGCACTGTGTGCCCAACGTCACCCTAGCGACCCGCTCGTTTTACCCCAGTTCAGGCTGGAACGAGAACAGAACCCCCCACTGAACGGTCGTCCATCCCGTACCTAGTCTCTATACCGACTAGGCAATATGCATAATACTGCGTACCTGCTATACACGAAAAGCGAATGTGAATACGGTAGAGTCAGCAAATTTATAAGTCCACACGTTCATGGTCTGCAGTAACCTGAACTTGTACAGTACGACAGAACACTGGGAGAAGCAAGCTACACTGCACTTACCTTGCGTGACGTGTGGACACAACCAAAGATGCTAGGTAGGTAATTCAACGGTCTTCAATGCACGCAACTGAGGTAACTAACGGGCCGAGAACAATTCACTTCCACATTACCTCTAAAATACACAGGTACGTCTGGCTGCGGGCGAGTGACGATCACACAGATAGAACACCAAACGAAACACGTGAGCAGCTTACATAGCAGCCGACAGACCTATACCGCACCTACCCACACTGTACACACACACAACCTGCGCGATCTCAAGGCATACTGACTGTGCACATACATGACTAACAGCCTAAGCGTTTAGCGCGTGCGTTGCTTCCCACCAATCATACGCTTCGTGAGGGCTCTGTCTTTTACCAGTACAGACTACAGCAGGGGAGACCATGGCCAGGAGAGAGGCTAACAACTGTACGAATGTTGTGGGGGGAAGGAAGGTAAGAGAATGACGAAGAAAAAGAAGAGCGACTGTTTCTACATTGTCCGGCGAAGTTAAGAAACATTACAGAGTTCCTACACTAGAATCGATCAAGGAGCATGCCATGGAGACGTATTGGGTCATGGAGAATATAGGCCCACGCATTCGTAACCAAGGAAAATGGCAGCCAGCTTCACGTCCAGACCGACGTACCGACAGAAAAAGAGACGCCGGTACCAGTGGACAAGGACACTGGTTGGGCCCGGACGCGACAACGGAACAAATCTCGGTCCCTATTTGGAATCGAACGCGAATTCCTATGTCGTCCATCCCATAGTCTAGTTTCTATTATGATGAGCTATATAAAATAAGGAGAGTTTAACTGACAGAGCACTGCCATCTCACGAACAAAACAAATGTACGTTAAACTGTGCTTCACATGTATTACGGGCAGATTAAGATGATATGTGCTACACATCGCTTATATGATTCTGAACCATTTCCATCGTCACGGCATACTGACTACACTGCACAACGGTCTCTGGTATATTTTATATGCTGTGACGAATGAAACAGTTCAAGAGCATATCAGCGATGTTTCCCATTCTACACCACTGTCAATTTTTTTTTTAATTTTACTAATGGCAGGTACACTGACTGTTTATCATTGACCTATGCGACCAATAAAAGTAAAACCTAAAAACAAAAAAGAATTACACTAAAAAAAATTAAAAAAAGGAAACATTCAGGGTAAATATAAAGTCCTAATGCTAAGGGGTAGTCACAAAAATAGTGATAATAAAATAACAAAGTCAACACCACTGTCAAAGAACTACATGGCATTTTTTGACATGATATGATATATTTGTTAACTGCAATTGGGTTGACACCCGGTGGCAGTAGTACAGTACACATTTACACACAAACAAAACACAGAACGACACAAAACAAACAATACATAGAACACAATTAACAACAACAACAACAACTGTGCGACTAAAACTTCCGATGAGGCCATTTACCGTACATGGAGCGATAGTACTGGCAGTATGCGTGTCATGCAGCAGCCGCCAAACCTGCCGTGTGTCTGGGTTATTTTTTCAATTGGACACACACACACGCGCGCGCGTTTCCAAAATGTATGTAACAGGGGGGCTCAAATAGGCCGCCCGACAGTTCATTTTATCATTCAAATTACAGAATGTGGCCCGGTCGTGTTAATTTTTTAAAATTAAAGTGTTTTTCTCCGGCATCTGTTCGCTTTGTTAACAGTCCGGAGTGCACACAACGCTATTCCAAATTCGCATTATATTCGCAGTAAACGAATATCAAGCAACATTACGGACGCCAACTAGCGGCGATCACAAAATGGTTAAAACACTCGGTTTAAACCTCAAAGAAAACATATTGCCTGTTACGAAGACCAACCAGTAATGCCGTTGAGAACAAGAAATGTTTATTCTGGTACTCACACAGAGGACATTAAGTTCCCAGACTGGGCCATATGCAGGGTTGCAGTGTTAAATCGGCTTTTTGGGTAAATACAAAGACGTATCGCATATCGGAATACGGAAGTGATTTAGAAGATAAATTGCAAACATACAACAAAATAAACGGAGCTATACGGAGACATTTTGGAAAACAAATGAACAAAGAAACAAAGTTAAGAATTCACAACATTACAGCT
>Ga0123354_10016883_pt1 | contig 11434 bp, 8 predicted proteins | sample TergutLab28metaG_2_FD_97872 | JGI IMG/M metagenome (GOLD analysis project Ga0123354, IMG submission 97872) | Labiotermes labralis P4 segment gut microbial communities from Petit-Saut dam, French Guiana - Lab288 P4 | ecosystem: Host-associated > Arthropoda: Insects > Digestive system > Gut ... | reverse complement strand
CTCTGCATGTTTCGGGAGATAATTTCGCCCATCCTCAGGAGCACTAGACTGTGTTTACAGCTTGTGGTATAATTCACCGACGATGTGGCCTGCAGGCAGCACCGTCGGTACATTATACCACAAGCTGTAAACACAGTCTAGTGCTCCTGAGGATGGGCGAAATTATCGCCCGAAACATGTTGAGCTGACTGAAATTATTAATAAAATATTATTGTTGCATCTAGTTGGCTGTTTATATTATTGTAAAATTCTTATGTACGAAGCTAAACATTCTAGACGCAAACAAATGATAATAATAATGAAATGCTGAACTAGCGTATGGGTTGAACGTGTTATTTAATTGCACACGTTTGGAAATGAAAGTGACATTTTATGCACACGAAAAATGGAACTTACAGACTGGCATACAGTTCCATGAAAGAACTCATGTTCAAGAAGTGGTTATTTTATTTTCTATGCTATTACAATTCTGAAATATTTGAAAGTATGTGTCATTTCTCCTTTTTGGATTTATTTGTTTAGGTTCTTAAATGTCAATTTTTTCACAAAAAAAAAAGTGTCTTGCCCGCATAGTGACTGTTTTACGTATGAAAATATCAGCTCGAGTAGTATTATACCGCAAAAAAAAGGGTAGATGGCATTATTGTCGGGAACTGTAAGGCGGGAAGACAACTACTCTTAGTTCCTCCTTTCAATATTCTGCTCTGACATTTTCTGAGGGGGGGGGGGGCAATTTATAGAAGGGGGCCTGAGGAAAAGCCCAGACGATCTCTGTCACCCTATCCGATATGCCAGACGGCCTTTGAAGCACGCCTTCCAAATTACGATCATATTGCAAATTTGAATCGATATAATGAAGCCATTCGCCGGATCGAGTTGCGTTAGTTGCTCTGCCATCTGGTGTTTGTTATCAACAGTTATTGATCACGTGTAGCCATTCTGTGCATTGAGTGGTTTAAATTGATGTAGATCGTAACGTTTGGTTAATTTATGCAAAGATGCCAATAAATATGTGTCAAACGAAACATTTACTTATTAAAACCCATATGAAGTCACACGTTTCGACTCGTATTAAGTCACCTTTAGACTGAGGCTGGCTTAACACGAGTCGATATACAGGGTGTTCCAGGAATAATAGTAAATATTTTAGGAGGTGGTAGTATGGACTATTCCGAGTAAATAAGTTCATATAAACATGTGTCCAGTTTTCAATGGGTGTGGAGATACAGCTGTTTGAATGTTATGCATAACAGCTTTACAAAAGGTATGAAGGAAAGACAAATGACGTATTGATTGCATTTATTGGTTATGTAAATGATCTCAATAAATTGCAACGCTTCAAAGTAAGTGTTCAAAAATCCCACCATCGACTTCAGTGCGCTTTTCAACCATCTTGGCAACAGTACGTGTAGCTCTCCTGACGTCTTCTTGGCGTTCTTGTTTCATGAGGGCAGCACTATTCATAACGCGAGGACAGTTCTTCTCTTGTGTTTACTTTTTCTTTGTAGACTTCGATTTTTATCCATCCCCACAGACAAAAATCTGATCTGTACGCGCCAACTTCAAACAGCTCTATCTTCACACCCATTGAAAATTGGACACATGTTTTATGAACTTATTTACTAGGAATAGTCCATACTACCACCTCCTAAAATATTTCCTATATCTTCTGAAACACCCTGTATTTAGCTGCATTAGGTGCTCAATAAACAGATGTTGTATTTACAGAACCCTATCAGCACCAACAGACGCACAATTCTGCATATTATATGTATTGTTGGTGTTGATTGTTGTTGTTATATGTAATTTCGGTCTGTGAACGTGTAACACTGCCACCGGGTTTACACCCAATTGCAGTTAAATATATCATTCATTCATTCATATATTTTACCATTAATTTGCTCCCATATGTTTCGGCGCAGCTGCCATCCTCAGGGAGCTTACACCAATGTTTTTACAACGTACATAAATAAACAGTTTTACAATAATTATACATGGTAAATGTGCAGGAGCAACTTAACATTAACCCTTGCCCTGCTAACGTGGAGAATATGGTGAGCTCCTAATAATGCCAGCATATGGCAGATGGGATTTAACTTTGCGTTTAAAAGGTTAAAATATATACACTATATAGAATTTTACATTTGTTGGTGCTGACAGAATTCTTTAAATCAATCCGCAGTGCAAGGAATGAACAGTAAGAATGTGCGACAAGTGTTGTGTTTTGAGGATTTATGTTGATCTCTTTGATGGAATGAATAGGGGGTTCGCGTTATTCGCACGCGGTACTTACTCTGGGACGGAATCTTGCTGCTGAAGCTGCTGCGTGTTAGGGCTGAGAGACTCCACGTCGGGGTCACCCTTAATTATCGTCTCGCTGGTCGCCACTTCGTCGGCAGTGACTTTCTTCTTGGGATGCGGAGAACTGGCTGCAATCACAGTGGCCACCGAGTCCGTAGACCTCACAGACTCCAGTGAGACCGCGACATTTGTAACGGATTTTTCGGACGTCGCCGACGTCTTGGTATCGGCACTGGAAGACATTGTTGGTCCCGCCTTCTGTGGTTCGCTGGAGGGTTTGGCCAACTCGAGCGATGGTGCCGTCGTCGTTGACACTAGAGTGCTGGAAGTATCGGGGTTGTCAGTGAAGAGGTGTGTTGGTGTGGAGCTTGTAACTGTTTGGTCGATCTGACTGCTCTTGGCTGTGGCGAGGTTGCTGGCTGGACCGGACACCGCACTCGAGTTTACAGAGACTCGCGTATCCGGAGTTTTTGGCGGATTTTCAGAGTCTTCAGTGGAAACTATTTGCAGTTTGTCGCCATTCTTCGAGGATTCTGATTCTGGTTTTGAAGAAGATTCAGTAACGGCCGTCTTCTGCTCCATCATACGTTTCGATTCTGCATTCGCATGCTCCTCAGCAGAGGATGCTTTGGTCTTACCCTTATTTACCCCGGGTTTGGTACTGATGCCTGGGTTAGGGTTGGTTTTGTTCATTTCAGACCCTGTGTGCTTCCCTTTGCTGGCTGGTGGAAGTGGTGGCTTCCCTGCTAACGGTTTCAAATTGCTGTTCCTACGTAAGAGGGTTTGTTGTTTGTTCACAGCTGTGGATTTTCCTTTCTTCTGTGGAGCCGCTTTGCTGTTATTTCTGTCCGGAGACGGCTCGCGGGAGGGCGCAGGCGATTTGCGTCCCCTCGCTGATGACGGTCGTGGGATGCGCGAGGGTGAGGGGTGAGCATCTTTTTCCCCCGCCGCTGGGTGCTTCACTACCGAATCATCCCTCCGTCTCTTCACGCTTCTCTTCCTTCCGATCTTAGGGGAGGACGGTTTGCTCGTTTCAGGCAAATTGTTCTTGACATTTGACACCGAGGCTCTTCTCTGCTGGGTTACGGATCTCTTTCTGGAGGGTGAGGGTTCACGTGACACAGGTTGCGACCGCGGTATTCGGGACTTTCCTGGAAGAGGAAGCTTTCCGTTTTCGCTGGGCGATGGGACTCTGATAGATCTAGCTGATCCGGGTAATTGAGGCTGTTGGTTGGTGAGAATTACAAATGATGCTTCTTTCTGGCGACGGACGGTCGAGGTTAATCTGTAAGGTGTGGGTGCGGGTGGGGGACTTGGTGCTGGAGGAGGTAGTGGTGGTAGAACTGTGAAAGAGTCCGGTGTCAGGAGTCCAGCGGACGTTCCATCCTGTATGCGGCGCCGGGGCCGATCGTAGTCGAAGTATCCGTTGTCAAAGTCGTCCGAGGAGAGTTGCTGATGGGACCGGACCAGGGTCCCCGGTGGCTGCATTGCTGGTCAGCGCATGTTGCCTAGCGTAGTGCAAGACGACGAGTGATCGGGCAGGTGCTGCTGATGTGTGGCCAACAGCCTGGAACTGGGGAAAGCACGTCACAGGTTGCTGGCTCTCTAATTATGATTATAGTTATTGTTCCAACATGTGCAACCAACCGCAAACTGCGTAGTCTCAGGGAGGGGTATCCGTAACAGACCAGAGCTGAATACTCGCGAAACTATGAGATCATTTGTATGAAAGACCAAGTAATTGTCACTTTGTGTGTGTGTGTGTGTTTTTATGCCAGTACAACATTAACCCTTTAAAGCCTACTGGTCACGTGATGCACCAACAGTTTAACATTCAACAACTGTGCGCTCTGCCCACACTGTATTTATGTGTTTTGTATTTATCTGAGAACAAACAGCGACTTGTGTCACTTACAGCATAAACTGATTGGTTTTTATAACCGAGTTGAAAAGTGCTTACAGCGCGGTACGGACTGGGTCTTTAAATAAGGCAGTCTGCGCTTCGTTTTTAAAGGGTTAAGCATGACCGTATTTAGAAGATTCGTAGCCTCGTTCCTGAAATGTCTGAAGCTACACTAAATAAAGCAAACTCTACATTCTCTGAACCGTGCATCGTGATGAACATTTATTTATTTAACTTAAATTATGAGGATAATTTAAGTTATATGAATTGTTAAGAAAAACTGTGCATCTTGTTGGTCTTTCTCACGTATAAAATAAGGTACTTCTTGTGAAAAAGTTCTAGTTATATAACAATGCTGAGCCGGGATAGGGTAGTCATTATAGCGACTCGCTACGGACTGGACGTTCGTGGGATCGAAACCCGGTGGCGGCGAGATTTTCCACACCCATCCAGACCGGCCTTAAGGCCCGCCCTACCTCCAATACTATGGGTACCCGTGTTCTTTACCGGGAGTAAAGCAGCTGGGGCACTGCGTTAATCACCCATCCCATCTAGTGTCGAGGTTAAAGAAAAGTACAGATACACACCTGCTCCTCCTCTGTGCCTTCATGGCATGTTAAGGTGTGAACTTTACCTTTTACCATTTTAGTTACAGAAAAATTTGTCTATGTTGAAAGGAAATACAAGCCTGTTCTTGGGTGGATGTATTTAATTTTTGATCCGTTACATTTAACCTCTTCCCTTTCCCAAACTGTAATTCGTTCCTAGCATTCATGTATGTCAGTCTCTTCCCCTCTCCGATAAGCACACGGACCTTACTCGTTGTACGGGGTGTGAAGAAATGCATCTTATACCCCTCCAGATACCGTGCATTAAATTATGACGAAATCAATGTTTGTTTGTTTTTGGCGCGACAGCCCCCATTGGGCCAGGGCCTCCTCATTTACGAGGTTTCTAGATCACACACAACGACGCACCACAGTCGGTAGGACTCCTCTGGACTAGTGATCAGCTCGTCGCAGAGACCTCTACCTGACAACACACAAAACACTCACAACAGAAAAACATCCATGCCTCCTGTGGGAATCGAACCCACAGTCTCAGCAGGCGAGCGGCCGCAGACCTACGCCTTAGACCGCGCGGCTACTGGGACCGGCGACGAAATAAAGAGAGCCCGAAAATTAAATTAAAACAATTAATTTGACATTCAGATGACCGTGCAACGTGATATATTCTTATACCACGTGTAAAACCAACGAGATGCATTAATTTCTCCTACTTATTTTTGGAATAGAACTCTACATTAGCAAAGTTTTATTTATTCGCCAACTGATGCACTAGTGAACTGTTTTACAAAACAATATTAATATTTACATTAAAATTTACATTACATTTAACCCTTCGCCCCTGGAGCTGGACATTTACAGTTTAGCACACCATTTATGTACAATGTGGATATTTTGTGAAACAAGAAGTTAACATTAGGAAATACACGACATTTTGTGGAGGGATGAACGAAGATGGTGAGAGAAAGTCTAAAAAAATAATTAAATACATTTGTTGATTAAATATATTAAAAGCGCACTCTGGGGGTGAGCGGTACGTCTGTCCTATATATAGGATGCATGGTGCCTAAAGTTTAATGTAAATTTTAATATTGTTTTTTAAGACAACTCTCTAGTGCATCAGTTGGTGAATAAATAAAACTTTGATAACGTCAAGATGCTGCACGGTACGAATGTGGAAAAAAAAATAATTCTACCTGTTTCGATCAGTTCCTCTGTCCATCATCAGGAGTCCAGCACTGTACACACAGCAATAGGCACATATCATGCAGGTTTTGCTGACTGCCTGCTAGCAGGATCATCCTGATCAGGATGATCCTGCTCGCAAGCTGTCAGCAAACCTGTATGACATATACCATTGCTGTGTGTACAGTGCTGGACTCCTGATGATGGACAGAGGAACTGTCCGAAACATGTAGAGTTTTATTCCAGAAATAAATTTGAGAAATTAGTGCATCTAGTTGTTTTTATTATAAGAATGAAGCAGTTAACTTAACCTAAGTATTGTTGTTGGAATTTCCTCCACTTTTGCTATTGTAGAATAAATGAATTTTAATGAAACCCTTTTTTTTTTGCATTTCGTGAGGTATTTAAGAAAACAATGCATTAGAAATCTGTAACTGGCTCAAAGTTGGAACTTATAAACCTACTTAGAGAAAAAGTAGCAGGAAATTTGCGTTCCGGGATGTATGTCCGACACTTTCAGTGTCTGTGCTTGTGACGCAATCCCCTGTGACCTGTTTCTGGTAATGTAACATGGCGGCGTGGCGTCTTCCTATGGCTCCGAAATGCAGCAGATATCTCTTCCCGTGTTACTCTCCGCTTGGTGGCGTCTTGTAACTTTCATCTGTTTAAACGGATGTGGCAATCAGCCACAAAACAACTTAATTCAGAAAAAAAAACAAGTATTTTGCTTGCCCATTCTGGCATAACCGATCTATTTTCCTTGGCGCATCTTCCTGTAGCACGAGACACTGCGGTTCATTACATTTTATGGTAGAGGGTAAATCAGTCCCGTTACAGGCCCGGAGTGACCCAGAGGATTCCAGGAAGTTAAGTTTCCCAGATTTCGTGACAACGGCACAGGATGGTGGTAGGTTGTCAGCCTTACGCACCGGCCGCTTTTAACCCCCAGGAAATACTCCTGGTACTCATTTCTGTTAGAGCCTGAGTCGACCCCAAGGCCATAGTGCGATCGGAAGAATTTTATGTCAATGAAAAATTTCACTGACACCATCGGGAATCGAACCAGCGACCTTCCGATCTGTAACACAGCACCTTAACCACTGTGCTACCGCTACATTTTATGGAGGAAATAAAAAAGTTTCCTACAGTATTTTGGTCACAAAATATCAAGTGAAGAGAGGGTTAGGCCGAAGTGTGGTGTTACTATTAAAATACTGGACAGAAATTGTGAGACGTGGCCGGTGAAACGGAGTATTTACTTCTCTGCTGGGTGACCCTGAGAATTTATGGAATTTCTAGTGCATAACCAACAATTACTTGCCTTTGTTTTGACGGTGTGTCACATTTATCGGTAATTTCTTTCTTGTATTTTACATAACGTTTCTTTATATTTGCGAGTAGACGCAATCGAATTTCCGTCCTGTGATTTATTGAGACTTCTGATTTTATACGATTTTCTTCAGCCCCTCCAGTTCGGTTCCTTTCACCTTGTGCTATCCTCTGTAAGTCGTACTGTAGAATAAGTGACATCAAAGAAGTGACACTAAATATACCGATTAATAAGAGGAGGCAGATGACGGAATATATCATAAATTATTGGTGTGACATGACAAAGAGCTAATATGGAAATGGTAAGAGTCAAAGTTGTCCCTGTGCAAACCATGAAGAACTAGTGTTAATTGGAGGTATATCCCCACTCATTCTTAACCTCAGCAATAGATGGAGGTGAATCGTCAACATCACGCCGGGTCCGATCTATCTCCGGGACAAAAACCGTTACCCATTGAATAGGAGGCTGTGTGGACCCCAGAGCAGGTCTGGACAAATTGGAGAATAGGAAAATATTTAGCTGTTGCCTGGTTTGGAACCTCGAATTTCCCGTCCCGTAGCCTAGACATTATACAAACTAAACTCTCCTGTCTCTAATATTCAAATGGACTGTTTAAAAAATAACGGCATTAGACTCTGAGCTGGCTGACCAAGGGTTGATACCCAGTCGCGACTAGGATCTATGGGCCAAGTACCTAGACCGGCCCTGAGGTGCGCCAGTACCAAGTATCCTACTGGTAACTGAAATAAAGCGACCGGAACGTGACACTGGTGTTGCGCACTCACAGGAATAAATTTCAGTAGGTGTTTAGGCACGAAACATGAATGTGACGTCAGAAAAGATGGTAAGAACCTCAAATATATTTTGACTATTTAATACATTTCGATGCCTTTTGCCATACAAAGCTGTATATATCGTGATCCCCACGTCCTCGCAATTACCGAAGTGAGGACCACAAACGTCACAAGTACGTGATGTATTTTTGAAGCCAAATAAATTAACGTTCAATAGACGGAACACACAATATTTTTTGACCTATAGCAACACTTTTCAGTTAGTACTACATTATAGTACCTTAAGTTCTTCTTCATATCTTATGTTTATTGGACCGTGCATCATTGTGATAGTTGAAGAATGAAAGACGAACTTGATGTCATTTGCTATTTTATTTCACTTCTTATGTGCTCAACATGTTTCGGACATTAATATATCCATCATCACGAGCTTGCGACTGTTCTGTTGAATTACGACATTGGTCGTATTGTTCTGGTTCGATGTGTGTTGGAGTTTCGGTGTGGTTGGTTTGGAGTGGTATCCGTGTTGCAGGATGCGGTGGACCGCGGTAGCACAGTGGTTAATGTGCTGTGCTACAAATCGGAAGGTCGCTGGTTCGATCGCAGCTGGCGTCAGTGGATTCTTCATTGACATAAAATTTTTCCGATCGCACTATGGCCCTGGGGTCGACTCACCCTTTAACAGAAATGAATACCAGGAGCATTTCCTGGGGGTAAAGGCAGCCGGTGCGTAAGGCTGAAGACTTACCACCATCCTGTGCCGTTGTCACGATATCTGGGAACCTTAACATTTTAGAGGAACCCTCTGGGCCTGTCCAGGCTTGTAACGGGACTGCTTTTTACCATTAAATGGTTATGCAATTAATGTTAACTGTATAGAATATTAAATTAGAATATGATAAAGTGTATGTTATTAATATTTCCAGTACCTAGTTGCGGCAGTAAATGTTTTCTTGACGTTACTGTTACGCGGTAAAACGAGTTGACAAGCACTGACCGAGGAATAACATAACAGACATTTGTCTGAAACTTTGTGTTGAAGATCATCACAAGCAGTCAAAGCATCTACTGGTATTTACATAAGCTTAACTTGGAGGGGCAAGATGGTAGACAAGTTGGAGGGAGCAAGAGGTGGGGGGGAGCAAATGTAACTTGGAGGGGCAAGATGGTAGACAAGTTGGAGGGAGCAAGAGGTGGGGGGGGAGCAAATGCCAGTCTAATTTTTTTTTCTGCCAAAGAATATATATATTTTAATTCTAAAATGAAGCCATCCCCGTTGTTTGTATATAAACAATATGTGTAGGTATCAGTTAATAAGACAACAATATCTAAAGAGATGTTTAATAACCTGGAACAACTTATGGAACCACATGCTCCACATGATTGAAGACAGACTCCAAATAGAAATCCGAGGAAAATACAAAACACTGGACAAAAAAACTAAACCACTTATCTCAACAACAAACGAGAACCCCCAAACACACCACAAACTCTACCCCAGAGTAATCAACACAACCGACATAAATTTCTCTCAACAAGAAATGACGCTACTAGAAAATTGTCCTAAATACAGCCTTTGAGATCTCACCATCGTGACATAACCATACCAATCCTATAAAGCACTACTACCATATTTTTGGATGAAAACCTGATAATGGCCGCAATAGGCCGAAACATGTAGTTACTGTCATCCTTTATTAAACATCTTTTTAGATATTGTTGTGTTATTGACTGATACCTACACCTATTGGCTCTATATATTGGCTACTGATTTTAAAAGAAGCAAAAAAAAAATTGGATGAGAGTGGGGGGAAGGGGCGTGTATATTAAGGACTGGTTCAAACCAGCCTCCCCCCCCTCTTTCTGACTTGAATCCTTCGGTAAATTAAAGTTCGCAATATCCATGGTCGATTTTGCTGCCTCCCACAATGTTATCAGCAAACGTACTCCTATGACTTTTTATTTTCATTGGCCAGTTGATTGATGGATATAGGCGCATGAATATTTTTTCATTGCAGTAGCTCAGTTGGTGTAGTGACAAGAAAACGAAATGCACAACCTAGAAATGTGAGTTAGGTTTCAGGTAGTAAAAAGATCTGGGGCCCACACAGCCTCATATCGATGGTGTAACAGTTGATCTTTCATCGGGTTTAAAGCAGCCGGGGCGTGAAGCTAAGCACTGTCCTCCGTATAAGAGCCGAGGTCAAAAAATGCGTTCAACCATACCTCCATTTCTCAATTTTTACCGGTGTAGCCTATATTAATGACGCGCAGGTACGTGTTTACATTACGTTGGGATAAGTGCGCCCGTCTGATGCGGCAACTTCTCCGACAACTGTGTAACGCATGTAACCTAGTCGTCTCCCTGTAGACGGATGAACTACATTTTGCCTCTACCATGCAGATTCGAAGGTACGGGGTTAGCCATTGTAAGATCTAAGAATTTCGCGGCTTTGAAGGTTTATATTGTGATATTTGGAGCTATGATACCGTGTTGTCTGGTAGGTGGGTACAGAAGTTCCGGAGATATTTAGGTCTATTACCTCTGCACTTTTATTTCTTTTATTCCGCCGTGCAGTCTTGTATTAATTTGTTCTCTATAGCACGATCGAGTTTCTGTCAATAAACCGATTGACTATTAGTCTATTAACCTTTAGACGCCTAACGTCAACTATAGTTGACGTACCGCACCGCTAACCTCCAAAGTTGCATTTTATATATTTATTCAACAAATACAGGTACTGAATATTTTAAACATGGTGTATACTCTCCTTTTTTTCTCTCTTCAAAATGCAGTTTGTTTCATAATTCTAACGTATTTGGTTCCTGCATTATTCACATTTTATATATAGGGTGTGCTAAAATATAAAAAAAATAATTCCGGCGCCAAAAAGGTTAATAATAAATCAGCTGGATATAAAGGATATATTATTACAAGAATTAATGCTACTGGGTCTGTGTTCGGAGTAGCAGTTAAACCTTGAACATGAAAGCCGTTTGCACCGTCGAAACGTTATTAGCCACCTGCTAGACTATAATACTGTGCCATAATACTGTGCCATAATCGAGAATGTTGCAATATTGGATTACAATAATTAATGTACCTTTCCTGCACATCTAAATTAATGAATTCTTCTTCAAGCAAAATGTTTTTATATTTTGAAGACACATGCAGTCTGTTATGGTAGTTTGTTGTGTAGACACATGCAGTCTGTTTTGGTAGTGTGTTGTGTAGATATATGCAGTCTGTTTTGGTAGTGTGTTGTGTAGATACATGCAATCTGTTTTGGTAGTGTGTTGTGTAGACACATGCAGTCTGTTTTGGTAGTGTGTTGTGTAGATATATGCAGTCTGT
>Ga0123354_10016882_pt1 | contig 11434 bp, 6 predicted proteins | sample TergutLab28metaG_2_FD_97872 | JGI IMG/M metagenome (GOLD analysis project Ga0123354, IMG submission 97872) | Labiotermes labralis P4 segment gut microbial communities from Petit-Saut dam, French Guiana - Lab288 P4 | ecosystem: Host-associated > Arthropoda: Insects > Digestive system > Gut ... | reverse complement strand
GCAACCAACTGCGCTCTTCTGGGCTTTACGCAGCGAGTGGGTGAAAAAAAAAAAAGACTCACTGTGTAACAGGCCAGAAGAGCGCAGCTCACTACATCGCGTCGGAAGCCTGAAATCATGCAACTTCACGAGTTAATTACAAAAGGGTGCGTTTGTGGCATAATACAGCGTACAAATAAGACAACAGGCAACTGGCTATGTGTGTGTGTGTGTGTGGTGTAGAGCTGCATCTAGCCTAAAACAAGAACATGCAAGTTCCTTTACAAGGATAGAAATAACAGGATTTGTTGGTTTCGCTATTACGTAATCGGGAGTGACTGCTGTGGTTTACGATGAATGCGGGCACGTGTACTAAATTAGCAGGGTTTTTGACCCAACTTGCTGCTTCCCTACAGGAACGAGGAAAACCATGAAAACCGTATGTCAGATATCTGGATATTGTTACACTTTGCTCCATTACACGGTACTGTACTGTCTATGATCAGTTGAAACCATAAAACAATCAAAGTGCATCACTGACATAACGTAAGCAACGACTTAAGTCATTTTTAAAACATCCCTAACTTAATTCGACGTGGCTTGATCACCCTCGGGTGGTGCGGTGCGGCACACCTCGGGTGGTGCGGTGCGGCACACCTCGGCACCGACTGCATTTGTGGATCGTGTGACTTGTTGACAATATTCATAAAATTGGATATTTAAAACATACTGGTGACTGAAAGTTTATTAAAGCCAACAGTGTATATATCTGGAGGTTGACAGGATTGTAATTGGGTTCTGCTTGGAGGTCAGACACATAACCAGCAGATTTGGGTTCGTGTAATGAGTATTAAAAACTACAGTGAATGCCAAAAAGAGAGTTTATGTTCTCTACATACACACACACACAACTACAGAGAGTTAATCTTTGTTGTTCCATTTTTTATCACCATAGGGCAACACCGGACGCAAGACCCTGTTCCTGATATTCAACTACAAGACACTTGCTTTGTATTCTGAGAGGTCTGGTGTTTCATTCCTTTGTTACTTTTGCCATTATTCAAGCTCGGACAACCTTCTGGAACAGCCAGCTTCTACTTTCCTAACTCCCTCCAATTCCCACGATAATTGTCATGTTGGCCAGGTCTGACGACTGATAACAAAGCTGGACAAACTGTATTCCATAGTGCAGTACAGTTGAACCCGGTTATAACGACATCGGTGTATGCGGAATCTCATCTATATCGTGGGACGTGTTAATTAATTTGGTGAATTTTTCCTGTAAACCTCTATCCAAATTTACAACTAGAGTACACAGCCATGTGCAGATTCATGACAATTCTTCTTACAACGAACCGAAGTTGGTCCTTAGACCAAAATTTCATTTAAAGATTACAATTCAGAGGACAATAAACTACATTTCGCACTCCGCGCACCAAGTGTTGATTATCACAATGCTCATTAGTTGAACAACAGAAAAACTACTTATCGTGCCGCCCTAGATTGGCTGGAGGATGTAAATTCCACATCATTTCGTACTTCTGACTTAACTTGACTTAAGACCAGGCGTTCAGGACGTACCGTTTGCAAGTCGGAGAGTTCCTGTTCCAGTTTTGTATTCTATAAATGATAATGGTAATTCAAATTTAAAATAAATCACAGCATAAAAGTTTAAGCAATTGCCAACAGGCCTGTATTCTGAATTCCGATAATTTCTTTTTTGTTACCAAACTCCTTGGTTATAACAACACAAGTTTACACCGACACAAAATTCAGTCCCTTTTGTGATGTTATGACCAAGATGGACTCTATATACAATTCCCAAAGGTGCGCTTTGCTGTTTAATAATCTACTCGAAGCCTATTTATCCATTTACAGCCTCAAAGAGAGTGAACTTTGTTATTGGGCAATGTGGCTGAAATTTTAAATGTCTGGATCTGTCAGTGGCAGCCGCCAAGTGGCCACTGACAGATCTACTAAGAATTGCAGGGGACAAAACAGTTGCCTCCATTTTCTCAAAGCTCTGTTGTTTGCAATTTTATCAAATTTAGTAAAATTCCTTGTGTCCCACAGTTCCATGTGCTTGTGTATTTGTATTACAGTAGACACTTCAAGAACTTAAGCATATATCCAACCATTTATGCACTGGTGCAATGTCAGAAAGAGCCTGGCAGGCATGATCTCCAAACATGGCATTCTTTCTACTTTTATGATGAATGCTTGAAAAATGGGACTAACTTCAGCAACAATCAGTCATATACTGATCATTTTGCTAAGTGTAATACTGCAGTATGTGTTGCTGATTAACATGTAAGCTACATGCAACCTGTTTGCTGCATACTGTCAATTAGTAATAATGATAGTGATTTAAGAATGCCCACTAATGTTATTAAATGAAAACTGCTTTCGTTTTCAGAATTGAACCTTTCCCACAATCAGATGAGCAAACTGCCAGAGGAACTAGCGGATCTGGCAGAACTGGAGCGACTTGACATTTCTCACAATGCATACATCGCTTTGCCACATGTTGTGTACAAGATGCCAAAACTGACACACCTGTGTGCACAGAACAACCACATTGTCGGTATGACTTCTCCTCTCTATAACATGATTTTGCTATTACTTACCATACGTCAAATGCAACTCTGAATTAATAAAGCTTAATGAGACTTGATTTGAATAACTTTTAAGCATTTAAAAATAGGAGTTACATTTAAACAAATAAATCTTAGAAGAGAAGTTTCATAATTTGTGTGCGCATGAGAGAGAGAGAGAGAGAGAGAGAGAGAGAGAGAGAGAGAGAGAGACACAGAGAATAAATCAAGATGGGTGAGATGAATTTGGTAACAAGTGTCAGAGGAACTAAGAAAAGCATAAAATATTATATATTTAGAATAACTAAACTACTGTGAAGGCATATGCATAGATTGGGAGAATAATGGTCAAATAGACTACAAGCTTCGTGAGGATGAAACTCACGACATGCTGAACAAGATGATGGATTTTTGGGTTTCATACAAGGCACAAGTTTCTTGAACAGCTGAGTGGTTTTAGTCATCTTACAAAGGATGCACTGCAAGCACTTTGTTACATCTCACAACAAACTTCAACTTATTTCCACAACTGACAGTCAAGTTCCAAAAACACACAAAATTTCTAATTTAAGAACACAAATATATTTCTCCCTATCATCGCCTGAAAACTTATAACTAATTTTGAACTAATTGCCAAATTATAAAACTAATACTTTATCCTTTTCAAAAAAAACTTAATGACAGATGAACATAACTACCATGAGTACTGTTCATGTGAAAACATATTACTGTCTCTGTTTTAGCTGCATGTGCAACAGCCTGTACCTAACAGTTTTGCACTTCGGCACATTTAGTTTTCCTAATAAACTGGCGTGGCCCATCAGAGACATAGGAATTGGCATGCTTTGGCCAACAGAAGTTGATACTGGACAACATTTTCAATTTCTAATATAATCCTTCAGAGGAAGTCTTGAAAGTACTGATCATAAATTTCACTATGACTACTCAGTAGTTGGATTTTGTTCAGGTAATGCCGCACTTTACGGTCATTCAAACATCATCCCCAGACCAACTAGGGATGAGATGGTTATAAACACTTCACACGCATACTGGCCATTAAGTGGCATATTTTATTGCTTATGTCACTTTTATACATTTTGTGTTAAGATGCATAGAGTGTGCAAGCTGGAGTACATCACATACTTTTAAACTGCCAACTGTTACAGATGTGGAGGTAGAGAGGTTACAGGAGGCACCAGCACTGCAAGAAGTTGACCTCAGAGAGAATCCACTAAGCTCCAGATGTCACATTGCTCTCCAGCCAGTGACAACGCTGCGGATACACCTGAGCCCACGGCAAACAGAGGACTGGGAGGACCTGACTGTGTAGGGTTTTTAGTGTCCATGTGCTTTGGATTAATTCTGGGCCAGCCTACACACAGCATGCTGGGTGAAGCCTAGTGCAGGGAACAGAACTGTTAACTAATCCTGGTACTCTAGTCCAGTCATACTGTCAGTATGTTCCCATGTCACGTGAAGAAAGACAGTGGAAGGTCAAGGGTTTAATGACAAGTCTGGAACCTAATTTCAGTGCAGTATTGTCATCTTTGTGTCATTTCCTTTGACTGCATTAAATAATGTAGATAAACAATTTTCCCTGATGACGGTGTGTGTACATGTGTGCAGAAATATAGACACACACTCCTTGTGAATGATAAAATTTTAAGAATGAAGAATATTTTTTAACTTCTAACAATAGCCTGTCTGTAATTAGGTCTCCAGTGACAGATTTAGCAATGTCAGCATTGTGTGACTGTGTTGAGCTATTATGTATTGCTCATACATATACTTAATGTTATTTAAATGTTTTTTATCAAGCAATTTAAATATTATTTTATTGTTGTTGTTATAACAGTGTTTTTGTATTAAATCATAGACTGTACAGATTAATTATTAACAATTTTGAGCATACAGATAATGCTCCAGTAGGAAAGTGCAATATTAGGTTTGTAAAAGTGACAGAATCTTACCAGAATGAGCCTGATACACTGTTCACTTCACTTCCATGTTACATTCAGAAGCTCTGTAAGATAAAAGAAAAGTACAGAGCTCTTGTTTTAGCTGAAACACATGCAAAGGGATTTAAGTAATGTCAATAGTCAGAACCTTAACAGACGAAATTTTAAAACTATTTCTGTTTATCAGCCAGAAAGTAATTTTACCATTCACAAATTAATAAGTAAATGATTCCAAAAAATTCCATACTAATGGTTGCTGGCTTACACTTTTCAGTGTGAATACTTGTGGCACTTAGCAATGATACAAATATTTGTACTAAGTATCTATGTAATAAGTGAACAAATTCTGGATATCTGGTTGTGGACTATGCAGCAGGTTATAGGCAATCATGTGCAAGGCTAATCCAAATAGCTACATGGTCTATGGGGAAGGACCAGGACAGTCTGTTTCTAGGTACGCTGTATGTGGTCAATCTGTTTTGCTTTGTATAATGTGTCATTGAGGCTAACAAGGTGGGCATTGCATTTGCTAGTCCAAACAATTTGTGAAAGATGCTACCAGCATTTCTTTTTGGAATATAAGAGGGTTATATTCCTATATTTCAATACAGTGTCAGTACTTATAACCAGATAATAGCATGGCATTTAGTGAAGAATGGCCAAAATTGTGACAATGGTTCATGCATTACACTACTGTTATGTCAGATATTCTCCACTGTCTGAAGTATACTGGATATGTAGTTGTTATAGTGAATAGATGGCAGGTTGGATAACCAAGGAACTGCCCTTAAATTCTCAGCAGGGACAAAAGATTTTCCTCTCCTAAGCATTCGGGCTGGCTGCGTGACTGACCAAGCTTCCCCTTCAATATATTCTAAGGGCTTTTTTCCCCAGCAGTCAATCTGCTGGTGTGTTACACTCACCACCAACCTCTAGCCCTGCTAGGCAAAGCTGTCTTTGCAATTAGTTCAGCACCACTCCATGAAGGCATACGAGGATGTGGACATGTAACTCCATGCATTCGTGAAGTGTTGCTTACTTAACCACAGGAACAACTATACCTTTATGGAACAACTAGCAAGTTTACACTTTAACCATCACAAGTTTATTGTTTGTGTACTGACGTAATTTTATTACATCTGTATTTGTAATTTTATTTGTGATATTTGGGACTGAAACCAGGAACATTTCAATAGTATAGTACTACAGTAACCACAGACCACTGAGTTGGGCACTGTTAAAAATAAAAAAAGATAGTATATGAATGTGTGATGTAATATTGGGATGTGTTTTGATTTTTGCTTCCTGGACAATTTTCAGTTGGTCACACTATTTAATCCACAGTGGTCACACATTTTGTTTTTGTTGTTGTGTTGTTCAAAATTGTGTATATGTATGTAATGTTACATCAATCATTAGGGTATGTTGTTATATTTGTTTGAAGGTCTTATTATACATGTCTGTGTTGGTTTTGTTACATTGATTTAACCCAGTTGAATTTTCTGACAGCTGACATGAACTATATTTCATACACAATTTGAAGGTACATTCAAAATCCACCTACAAACTCTGTAAGTACTAAATATTATGATAGCAGAATTTCATTTTCCTTAATTCTGCACCATACGAATCACATGAAGAAACAGGGCAGATTACTGTTGACTACTGTTGTTACTGATTACACGTGAAAACTCTCTGTGAAATACTTATAACATAGGGCGTTTTTTTCTGCTTGACCGAAAAGCACTGGCCAAACGCTCTGCCTGATGCTCCACCAGCATTGCATCATGTGCCACATGTTGGGAAGGTTTAACAGTCGATGATGGGAACAGATTCAACAATGGCCTCTTTACAAAGTCTAATAAAAACTCACTAGGGCATCATGCCAGGGCTTATTGGTGAAATAGGGGGGGGGGGGGACCCTATATTTTGTATTGTATATTTGCATTTTTAAGGCTTACTCCACAACCTACAGTCTCTCTGACAACATTTTGGACACAGCATGTAAGCATGCATATACTGTCAATGGCAATGGTGTAACGAAAGTACTTATTATTGTGCACAAGTGCCTGCTATTTTTGTCTGATTTTAACCAAAACTCAGCCCTCTCAATGGAGTTTGGTAAACCCCTTCCCCTCCTCCAATACAAAATTTCATGAAATCTTTCCAGTGGCTGTTCTACACACACTGAAGGACAGACATGATGCAGCAGGTGCTCTTTGACATTTTGTGAATGTGAATTCGCCATCTTAGATAGGAACTACTTTATTAACAGTGTCACCAATATTGAAAGAAAATAGTCTTACAAGTAACAACTCAATATCCCTACATTGTCTTCTCCATAATATACCGCCCACCTAATTAAATAGTTTATTTACAGTCTTGGAATTATACCTTGAGCACTTAACTTGTCAGTTCTCTAATAATCACTCATATGGACTTAAATGCCCCTTTGACCAAAACAAATATAAAATTAATTCAGTCAAACTTTGGTAACAAACAAATCTTTGTAACAGGACATTTTAATGTTCCTTTTACTGTTCTTAATGTAACAACTCTTGTTAATACAACTCTTCCACTATGGATGTCACTAATAACTGCCTTTTTCCACAAGGGGGGCAGATTATCGTCCTTTAAAACCACTACATCACCAATCATTGCATTTGGCTGATGTCTTTCCACTTATTCCTCTGTCGCAACCAATGAAGGTGATCATGAAACCAACATTTCCACAATCATTGAAACACTTGTTGAACATATGACCATCTAGACAAGCGATCTGAGGATAAATCTATTAAATTATGGTCAGGAAGAGCTAGCAAGGAAATGCCAATGAGAAAATGACCTGGGGTTAAAACTTGAAGGTTGTCACGATCATTGGACAATGGGCATAAAGGTCTTGAGTTTAACACAGCTTCTACTTGACAAAGCAGGGTATAAAATTTTTCAACGGTAATTTTTGCATTGCCAACAACCCCACGTAAGTGAAATTTCATCGACTTAACTCCGGCTTCCCATATAAGACCCATATGTGAAGCACAAGGAGGAATGAAGTGAAAGTTGATTCCTTGCTGAGTAGCAAAGCTGGAAATGCGCTCGGTTGATGTGGTAGCTTTAAGTCTGAAACAGGTCAAACATTTTTGAGTTATTTTCCTCAACACATTTCTAGCATTAGGAATCCAAAATTTCTGCCTAATGAGAGACAATAATAATTGACCACTTGCATGTAAATTCTTCTTGTGAATGTCTTCAACAATGATTGTAGTAATATGATGTCCTTTTGGTAAAATCAGTGGATGTTGCTGATCAAACGTCAAGTCTGAGTTTTCTAATCTGCTGCCCACCCTGAGGAGTTGATATCTATCGAGGAAAGGGTTCAAAGATTGTAATGAGCTTTTATTTGAAAGTGATCCCTTTTCCAATAAGTCAGCTCTCTCTTTCATAAAGCTGTCAGTTTGGGCTCGTTTCATGCACAGTAAGGTTGCTCCATTCAATTCAGCTGAAGATAAAGTATCTTGACAACATGCAGTCTTATAACGGAAATTATGAATGAATCTTAAACAGTGGGCTTTAACTCGTTGCAGTTTATTCCATGATGCAGATTTGGTAAATACTTCTTCCTGGTTTAGTTGAGTTAGTAAACTTACAACTGGAGTGGGGCTTACATTTTTCTTTTCTTCACTAATGTCAGCTATTTCTTCACACTTTGGTCACGATGCTTCTACTTGTAACCAGTCTGGGCCCCTCCACCATAAGCTTGAGTTCTTCAGAACATTAGCATCAACACCATGAGACACTAAATATGCAGGATTCTCCTTGGAACTGATGTGGCTCCAGTCCTAAATATTGGCTATTTCTTGTATGTGATTCACTCGATTCAACACAAAAGTCTTCCATCTTACTGCCAGAGACTTTAACCAAACAAGTACTATCACTGAACCAGAAACTAGTCTTGTTAAAACTTATCTTCAAGGCTCTTGATGAAGCTTGGTACACGTCTGCTAACAACACAGCTGCACAAAGTTCAAAACTTGGCAGCGACAGTCTTTTGAGAGGATCTACTCTCAATATGGAACAAAGCAGTCTTGTAGTGATGTTCCCTTGAACATCAAATGATTGAAGGTATATACATGCTCCATAGGCTACTTCAATTGCATCAGAGAACCCATGAAGCTCAATTCTTCTTAACCTTTCCTTGCTGATCACCAATCTATCAATCTGGATGCCATTGATGATTGGTAGTTTGTGTTGCAGTCTTTGCCAATGTTCCTTCAACTCTGTGGTAAGCTGATCATCCCAATTTACCTTTGTTTGCAACAGTTGCTGTATAAACATTTTACATTGTACAATAACTGGACTTAAAATTCCTAATGGGTCATATATTGATGCAATTGCAGTTGGAGTAGTGTCTTGAATAATTTGAATGCAAAATATTAATTTGTCTGTTGTAGAATTCCACAATAATCCCAACGCCTTTATAACATCTTCATTACCAAAGCTTAATAACAATCTTCTTTCAATCTCTTCTGGTGGGATGTGTTTCAGTAATGCTGAATGATTCGATGACCACTTTCTTAGAGTAAATCCACCTTTCCTTAACATCTCAATTAAGTCTTGTTGCAAAGATAGTGCAGTATCTACATCATCTGTTCCTGTAATCCGATCATCAACGTAGAATCCATCCCTTTGTTATCTTAGCTGCTTCAGGATAGTTGAAAGCTTCATCCTCAGTTAACTGTTGTAGACATCTAGTAGCGAGGAATGGGGCTGAAGCAGTTCCATATGTAACAGTATTTAACTCGTAGATGGTAACTGTTGATCTGGTGTCTTTCTCCACAGAATTCTCTGTAGACATCTATCATCTGTATGCACCCAGACCTGTCCATACATCTTCACTACATCAGCTGACATTACTATTCTTTGCAACTGGAATCATTGTACTAAATCAAATAAGTCATCTTGAACCTTTGGACCCACCATCAATAAGTCATTAAGAGACACCATTACTGCTTTTTTCTGAGCCACTGAATACAACTCTCAACTTGGTTGTAGAGCTAGTTTCCTTTAATACTGCATGATGAGTCATGTAAAAATTTGGGGATTCTTTCCTCACATCTGCCTCACACAGTGGTGACATGTGTCCTAGTTGAACATATTCTTCTAGAAAATCTGAATAATGTTTCTTGAGTTGTGGTTGCTTGACCAATTTTTGCTCTAGTGTAAGAAACTTCGCCTTTGCAATGTTATAACTATCACCTAGTTTGTCAACACTGTGTGACACGGGCAGTCTCACTTCATAACGACCGGGTTCTAATCTTCTAGTATTTAGTTAAAAATGCCTTTCACAGGCCTTTTCTTCCTTTGTCAAAATTTTGTTGGTCATTTCTTCAATGGACAAAAACCGTTCCATTATGTGATGAAGTGAATCTGTCTGCACAAAAAGGGAATGACATTGCCTCTTGTAATCCTTAACATAGGAGTGGTGTAGTTTTCCAGATAGAATGTAGCCTAGTTTGGTGTTCTGAAGGACTGGTAAAACTTTAGACATATCTTGTCATCAATATCTCAAAAGACATTTCTTCTCCTAGGAGGATGTCAAATTGGTGCAGGCTTATTAAAGTCTCTGTCGGCTAAGACTATATCAGAGGGAAATTTCCATGTGGAAATATCTATGTCAATCATTGGCATCTTGCTTGTTATTCTTGGCAGGACCAGACAGTTCAATTTGCTAGTGTACTCATTCTTCATTGAAGTTATTTCTAAATTCACATTGTAATTTGTGACGGATGTAGCATCGTTAATGCTCGTTACTGGAACTTCATTCCGTGTTTGCTTTAGTCCTAACCTTCTCACTGATGATTCCGTGATGAAATTAGATTGAGAGACACAATCTAGGAGCGCTCGACAGGTAACCTTAATTTGCGCTGTCGTTAATAACATACAAGTCATAGGTGATCTTTTAAAAGTGTGATACGTAGCTTGTAGATTCTCTTGCTGCTGTGACAAACCTTGACCACCATTACTATGCTCTCTTGAATGGTCTTTATTTCTGTGAATCAACATATGATGCCACTTTCCACAGATTTTGCAACCATGAGACTGACAGTCCTTTATTGTGTGTTTGTTAATTAAGCAGTTGATGCACAATTTGTTATTCCTCACTATCTTGTATTTTTCAGCATTTGACAACTGTTTAAATGTAGTGCATTGTGATAAAATATGTGAATCCTTACAGACTTCACACATCGCCTTAACACTTACATACAACTGTGACATCTTCCTATCACTGGCTTGCCTTTGTTCATTTGTTTTGGTTTTAGTTGATATGCTTTCCAGGGCATTACATCAATGTTCCAGAAAAGTACATAGCTGCTGTAAGGTTGGCAACTCCTTGTTGGAAATATGAAGTTCCCGTTCCTTTTTTGTTTTGTTATCCAGTTTTTGTACTAAAATGTAAATGATAATTATATCCCAGCTATCTGTCTTTTGTTTCATTGCCTTTAATGCCACTAAGTTATACTTTGTGGTGTCTACTATCTGACGTAACTGATTCGCATTTTTAGATGTCAAGCTAGGTAACTTCATAATATTGTCAATGTGGATATTGATGATAAGCCTTTCATTTTCATATCGTTCACCTACAAGCCCCCATGCAATTCTAAAAACTGTTCACTTACAGCTATGTGCGGGGACTGCGGTAGCACAGTGGTTAAGGTGCTGTGTTACAAATCGGAAGGTCACTGGTTCGATTCCAGCTGGTGTTAGTGGATTCTTCATTGCCATAAAATCCTTCCGATCGCACTATGGCCCTGGGGTCGACTCAGCCTCTAACAGAAATGAGTACCAGGAGTATTTCCTGGGGGTAAAGGCGGCCGGTGCATAAGGCTGACAACCTACCACCAT
>Ga0123354_10016879_pt1 | contig 11436 bp, 9 predicted proteins | sample TergutLab28metaG_2_FD_97872 | JGI IMG/M metagenome (GOLD analysis project Ga0123354, IMG submission 97872) | Labiotermes labralis P4 segment gut microbial communities from Petit-Saut dam, French Guiana - Lab288 P4 | ecosystem: Host-associated > Arthropoda: Insects > Digestive system > Gut ... | reverse complement strand
GGCTTTTTTTTTTTTTTTTTTTTTTTTTTTTTTTTTTTTTTTGTAAATTATGTGGAAAAATTCACGATTTTATTTAAAACAAGTTAAGAAATTTGAATTCTGGTGATTTCTAAAATTATTTATAAAATGTTCTCAACCCCTTTGTAATCTAGGAAGACATTTTTATAATTTCATGTAATTATACACGTAAATGGCATCTAAATGTTGTCCGATTTGAAATAAACGTGAATTTTCTCGACATAAATTAAAATCTTCAAATATAAGTTTTCATGAAAATCATCCCAAGGAACCGTGTTCTTCTGTGTGAACGGACGGACGGATGGACGGAAGGAGTGGACAGACGGAAATCAAGAATGTAATATTCGACTTTGCAATTTTTTAAACCAGGCTGTAAATGTAGTTTATATCTTACAGCGAGTAAGCCGGGATAGCGTTATCGGTAAAACGAATTGCTACGGGCTGGACGGCCCGGGGATCGAATCCCGGTGGGGGACGAGATTTACCGCGCCCGTCCCGGCCGGCCCTGGCGACCTCCCAGCCTTCTATACCATGGGTACCCGGTCATTCCCAGGGTAAAGCAGCCAGGGCGTAGCATTAACCACTCACCCCATCTAGTGTCGCGGTTAAAGAAAATGTAGGGCTATACCTCTACTTCTCTGTGCCTTCATGGCAGGTTATGGGTTGAACTTTACCTTTTTTAATTTCAGGGAGTAGTAATGTTCTTTCCAATTGGAAGAGAATGTTCATGGAAATAATCGGTGGCGACTTTTTTTACCCTCTTACGAAATGTTAAAAATTCACCGTACTGTCAAAAGACGCCACATTAATTTTATAATCTAATACGAAGTACCAGTTTATTCCATGCGCTCAGCTTTTATGAAGAACTGCTCTTGGGAAGGGCAGTAAAGGTAGAAAAGGATATTAAATTGGCCCTAAATGGATCAAATTAAACGCTCTCCCACCAAATTTGGTGTAACCTCCCCCCCCCATACCAAGCAGTTATGATATCCGTTTAGTTCTTTGCATAATTACATTGTCAGACGTGTAGATAGACAAAAACAGTGGTGCACAAATCCTGGACGCTAGGTTGCCCGAAAGAACCTTTTTGCGGTGGTGTCTAATATTTGTGGGCTTTCGATATAGGCCTTAATTCTTCTCGGCCGTCTGGTGCCTAAGAATTTTGAGGAGGATCCGATATTTTTTTAAAATGTGTGGACAGCTGTATATAAATGTTAATGAATTTCTTGTTATATGTTTTATTGGTGAACCGAATGCAAATAGCGTATCGAGATGAGAGCATAAGGAAGAAGACTGCTTAAAAGTGAGAATTGAAAAGGTGCTTGAACATTAATTGGACCGTTGTGCCACTCTTGTCCAAAGCAATTATCTAGTGTGAGGAGAGAGATGCTGATTATATTTTTAATTAACCAGATGTCCATTATTTCTAGCGAGGAATTTCAGTTGTGGCAGAACTGTTAGCGGTCATGCGGAAACATAATGGAGGAAAAATAGTATTTAAATGTTTAACCTCTCAAGTCCATTAGTCTTTATTCAATTTAAAGTCTCCGGTGAGCGGACGACTACGACTATGCCTAATATGACATTTTTGTCGTGTCTTTGCAGATTGTCTAGTCACGATAGATATTTAGCGGAAAGAATTAGCTATGTTATTAGACTCATTATATGTTAAGATCAGTAGGTTATACAGAACTGGACGTATAGCGGCCTAAAGAAGGAAAAATCATTACAAGGAAATTTGACGTCACGGAAGTTGGCACGCGGCGTATAACCCCCGGGATACGTGTGTCCCTCGGCCTTGTCCCAGGTGGCCCATGGAACCTTCATTTCCTTCAAATCCTAATTAGGATCGGTCCCATATATATATAATAAAACATTAAGGAACAGTACTGATTCATGAAGAAAATACGCGTTTTTTTCGTTATTTACTTAGTGCAAATCTGAATAAAGCGAATACATGTCTGTTTTCAATATATTAATATTATATTTCGGAGATCCACTTTTTGGCACTTTGCCAAATCACTCGTTTTGAGGGCTACGAGATTAAAAAAGTATTTGGCACATCTGGGTTATGGCATTTTAAGTATTTCTCGCGTAGGCTTGTGTTAGGAAGCAAAGCGTGCACATTCTATGCAAATTATCTCTCTGCATTAGTGCAGAATTTTCAAAATTATGGAAAGTAACGCAAATTTAATATGTGAAACTTTGAAGTAACAAAATATTAAAATATTGTTGTTACACTTTAATTATACCAACTAAGGCACTTTTAAAAAATTTCACATTAAAACAATTCAAATCGCTCCAACATGTTTCGATCCTAAGATCATCTTCAGGGAGCCATATTGTTCCTTGCTAAAGTCACATGTTAAAAACACTCACTAATTAATTTCCTTACAATAACAGGGTGCTGTGACAGCATGTCGTATTTTGTAAGATTACGTTGCTGAGAATGTGCCTGCCTATGGGTGTGTGTTGACACCCCTGCGAAACAACAAAAAAAAATTACACGACACATTCGGCATACTTTCTGTCTTTTGTTGTTACACTGTATACCTGGCATAATGACTGCATGTCACCAAGGAAGGTTTTCAGATAAGGAGGCAACAACTTACGTGTATCATGTTCAGAAGCGGAATACTCCGAAATGTATATATATATATTGTTTCTGTAAATAAAGTAAACTTGGTGTACAATTTTTCTTTTCTCTACATATTTCGTACAACTATGTGCCCATCAGGAGAAATAACTGTATCTATGCAACACTTGGTACTTGTTATTCTGTGTGGTTGACTGGTGTGCAGGGTGCCACCCTGCACACCAGACAGTCATCCATACGGAGTGACAAATAGCAAGTGTCGCATAGATACAGTTATTTCCCCTGATGATGGGCACATAGTTGTACGAAATATATAGAGAAAAGAAATAGACATACTAAGAAAAATTGTGCACCAAGTTGACTTTATTTACAAGATTTTACAGAGATGCAAGGTCAATAAAACATAAACTATTTTACGGTATTTTTACAAAAAGCTACATATTGATTCTTGAGGGTTGTTTGACCGTGCATCTTCCTCATGAAATAATGTGGAACGCCAACTTGATGCAGCAAGGTAATTTTATTTGTATATTCTTAGCGTATGTACCCAAAACATGTCGAGCTAAGAATATATCAATAAAAAAAAAATTACCTTGCTGCATCAAGTTGGAATTCCACATTATTTCATTACTACATATTGACTATTGGATACCACATAGAGGCCGCATGCCTTTGTTTCACCAAATACAGTCAAATAAATGTGGGTATAATTAATGTTCTTAAATGGGAATTGTGGTGAAAATGCCATCGGTTTTTTTTTTAATTTAGGCAGTTAAAAATAAACGAAGAGTGTACCCCTTAATTCAAAATTCTATTCCGGAAGAAATTAAGAGCAGATTGAGGTCAGGAAATTCTTGCTATCATTCGGTGCAGAATCTTTTGTCTTCCAGGTTGCTATCCACAAATTTAAAGATTAAGATATATAGAACTATAATTTTGCCTGTTGTTTTGTATGGGTGTGGAACTTGGTCGCTGACATTGAGGGAGGAAAGGAAGCTGAGGGTGTTTGAGAATATGGTTTCGAAGTGAATATTTGGACCGAGGAAGGACGAGGTAACGGGGGAATGGAGGAGATTGCATAAGGAGGAGCTAAATGATCTGTACTGCTCACCCAATATTGTGCGGGTGATAAAATAGAGAAGAATGAGATGGGCTGGGCATGTGGCGCGTATGGGTGAGGAGAGGGGATGTATAGGGTCTTGGTGGGGAAACCGGAGGGAAAGAGACCACTGGGGAGGCCTAGGCGTAGATGGGTGGATAATATTAGGATGGATCTCCAGGAGGTGGGATGTGGACTGGATTGGGCTGTCCCAGGATGGAGACAGGTGGCGGACGCTTGTGAGTGCGGTAATAAATCTTCGGGTTCCGTGAAATGTGGGGAATTTCTTGACTAGCTGCAAACCAGTTAGCTGCTCAAGAAGGACTCTGCACCATGGAGTAAGTAAGTAAGTACCCCTTAATTAAGCGTAAGTTTAAAACGTAGCCCCCCACTCTCCTCCACAACTTTCAGACATTGTGGGGTGAAAACCATTCGTCTTTGGTCGAGCAGAGCGAAGCCATTGAATGTCTGGTTAACTTAAAGTATGAGATAAAAATTCCCTCTCCTATGCCACCGTCTACAGTAGTAATAAATTTGAGTGGTCCTGTTCAGTAATCCCATTGGCGTGATGGACCGGAATTGTTACCTCAAGCTCATCCCTTTGTCCTTTGTAATACTTGTTAGTGCCCATACTTTAAGCAGTCATACAACTATTGTCGTTAGAGGGGATTAGAGTGGCTTTGTAGGTACTAATTAGTGATAAGTCGTGATGTAACCACTAATGCAGGGTCGTAATGCTGACACTTCCTACCAGGGTGCATCAGATATTAATCCCTTACAAGGGTAACATTTATAGCAACACAGGATTCCACTTGTCCGGCATACGACACTGTGGCACAGGGTAATCGGATACTGACGTCACTAAACAGCGTAGAGTATTCATCTCTGAGGAAAGAAATTAATTTTTTCGTGTATCTAAACCTTTGAAGATGAGGATAATATTTTTGCTTCGAAACGTCGGTATCTAATTATCCACGGATGCAGAGTCTTGTCTCCGAGGGATGGAACGTGCAGCTATGCCACTGCGAAAATCGTAAAACTCTCTTTTCCGTACTCGTCAGTAAAAGAAAGCTGAGTTCCGGGTTATAAAACATACACTGTTCGGTGACATAACCTCCCACACCGTCATTATTAGCTGTATAACTTATCATTCAGCGCACATTTCAGTGTGCTTTAGACAGCTCACTGCACAAACTTTCAAACGAAGTGAGTCTACAGATGTCTTTGAAGATCTTCGGTTGAATTAGGAAACTAACTGCCTAATTACCTCCGTGGAGCAGAGCCCTTTTTGAGAAGCTAACAGGTCTTCGGCTAGTCAAAACGTCTCCGTATATTATGGAATCCAGTGGTTCAACACTGCGTTCACAAGATCTCTCCACATTTCACTATCCTGAGTCAGATCAATCCATTCCATGTCCCATCCCACTTCACGAACGTTAATATTAATATTATCGTCCCATCCACGCCTAGGTTTTTCAAGTAGTCCCTTTACCTCAGGTTTCCCCACTAAAACCCTCTATGCACTTCTCTTCTCCCCCATACGTGGCACATTACCCCCCTCACATTCCTTCCGTTTTAATCACCAGAATAATATTTAGTGACGCGTGCACATCGTAAAGCTCCTCATAATGTAGTCTTTTCAACTCCCTTTTTATCTCGTCCTGCTTAGGCTCAAATATCTCTCTCATCACCCTCTTCTCTAAAACTGTCAGCCTATCCTTCCCCCCCCCCCCTTAATATGAGAGCCCAAGAATTACACCCATATAAAAAGAAGGCAAAATTATAGTTCTGTATGCATTCAGGGATATGCGAGTGTAAACAAACTGTTCTTGTTCGCTATTTATTTTCACTTCCTCGGATGAATTAGAACCGGCTGGTTTCCATCAGTGCTGATACATTGCGTGACCCAACGTTCGTAACTTATTAACGAGCTGACGGACGCGAACAGCACTTCGTTTCCACATCGTTTCTTGAAGGATGGGAGAGTGAACGGCGAACACATGCTAGTAGCAGAACGGTTACTGTGTTCGTCGCTTTTATTTACATTTGATGTATTACAAAGCGATTCGACACAACTCGCTGTAAAACACTGAAAGTGTCATTGTGTTGTTTTTTTTTCACAGTTCCAAAAGTATGGACAAATGGAAGATATTGCATGAAAAATTGACTGCAGATCTAGAGAGTACTCAGGTTTCCTGTGGTGTTCAAACCAAGGACGTTATGGCGTGGTTATGATTAGATAAACAAACAGGATAATTATTTTATTCCTCCATCTATTTAGTCCTTCTTTGACGACGTCATTATCTCGACATGTTGATCAGGCGTTCTGAACCTCTTCTGTGCCATGGGCCCCTTTGTGAATCTGGTGCAACATACGGACCCCTTCTGAGAAAAATGTGTCGAAATGCATAAAATAGAAATGGTGAGATTTATTGAAGTTAACAAACGTTTTTGGTAGTCGAAAGACCGTCAGTTACTTTACTGAAAGATTCTTTATTGAATGACATCTAAATTTCGCGTAGAGGTTAGTGAAAATAAAGTTGTAATTATTTTCCCCACCCAAGTTTACAGACTTTCTGAAATATATCGACAGACCCCTTGGAGGTCCACCGGCCTGAGGATGGCTGATGTAGACAGCAGGATGATAGAATGATTAGTGGGTGGTGAATTGGAGACAGTGTGCGGAGGGTGGTCGTGATGCATGGGGACAGAATAATGACAGAATTTCAGCTGATAGATCTGTATATACACACGACGTTTCGATACTCGCTAACTTTAGGAGTTTTTTTTATAAGGTTTTCGTAAATTCCATAAGACTCCAGTACTTCTTGTACCCCAGCCATGACTTTTAACTCGAGTACTGCTCAAGTGCGCTCAATCCAATTCTGAGGCTCAGATGTCTTCTATTTCTTTATACGCTTCAACATTCCACTCTTACTTTACCTCCGTTTCATCTATTTTCGTATAGAAAACGAAGCCATCTGAAGAGTTTGTGTTATATATGTATCTCTTTTTTTTTTCAGAACTTCCTAAGGGATCTGTTGAAAGAGGCAAAGAAGATAAACGATGTGTCTGAAGATAAGCTCATAGAATACACAGATACAATGGTAACTATGAAGTTCATATTGACATCTCTTAGTTCGCGACAGAATGTCAGTGACAGGATACATCTCGTGATGTCTGTTCTAGCCAGAGCTGAAAATAGTAGTAGACGCGAACAAATGTCATCTGCTTGACTTCAGTGTTGTGTTAGTAAGTTATTTGTAATGTCTCTAGCCCTTCGTGTCAAAGAGGCCTGTAGACATGATAAACGTCACATTTTTCGACAACCCGCATTATAATGATTCCCTCCGTTGTTTGTTTTCATTATTTTCCGCCCTTACCAACTGATAATCAAGTACCTAATTAGTACTAAGAAGCAGCCAATTACGCCCTCTGCACCTGTCATAACACCAGACTCACTTTGACGTGCGGCATTCCGTTCCAATTAACAGGAGTCTGGAGACAGCCATGGTAAACTGACAAAGACATGTCTTGGTAACGAAATAGCATAACTAATATTTAAGTTACGTTACATTTCAGCGTCGCATTTAACCAAATTATCGTATACTGTTTAGAGAAATTGCTGTGTTCTGGAATGCCTGGTAGAGTTTAATCACGTTGCGATACATTGTTCTGTAGTCGTATTATATATATATATATATATTTAATGTACATTGCTGCGCAGCACAATTTACACAATGTATAGGTTACCAGTTTCGGCACATTAGCCAGGCCATCGTCAGACCTATATGATATCAAGAACATTGTGAAAAAAAAAATTATGAAATATTTTGAAACATATGTTAAAATATAATGTAAGTTTTGACGTTCATAGAGCCGTGCATCGTAATATATGTCTATAGTAAAACCAGCCAGATGCACCAATGTATCAAATTTATTTTATTTGGAGTAACACTGTACATGTTTCGGACTGTCATACCGTCCCATCAGCAAGAGTTCAAGACTGTACATGCAGCAAAAGGTATTTGTCAAACAGATACTGCTGTCTGCTTGCTAGCAAGCAGACAGCAGCATTCGGCAGTATCTGTCTGGCATATGCGTGTTGCTGTACGTACAATCTTGAACGCCTGATGATGGACGGAAAGGCCGTCCGAAACATGTACAGCGTTACTCCAAATAAAATAAAATTGAGACATTGGTGCATCTGGTTGGTTTTACTCGCACTATAGAAATACAATATAAAGTTTTACATTATTTATCTCAGTATTTAACCAACTTGATGCACAAAATTTGTTTCACAATAAATTTTATTTAATGCCTCTACATGTTTCGAGCACTTGTGCTCATCATCAGGAGGTCAAAATTGCATTACACAGCCTCTGGTATCATCACACCTATAGGTGTGATGATACCAGAGGCATGAAATAAAACTTATTTTGAAACAAATTTTGTGCATCAAGTTGGTTAAACACTGAGATAATTATACTGAGATGCACGGTCAGCAAAACGTCAAAATTTTACATTATATTGTAACATATGCTCTATGACGTATTTGTAACGGGAATTTGATCTTTATCCCACTTATACATAGTTTTGTAAGGTTTCTTACAAGTTTCTTGATGTTGTATAGTTCTGATGATGACCCGGTTAATGGGCCGAGACCAGTAACTTGAGATACGTGTTAACTGTGCTGTGTAGCACTGTATAATAAATGTGTATAGTGAGAGTTTCCTCAAGTGTAAATTTAAAAAAATGTTCTGTCATGAAACGCACTTTGATTGATGCTGTTGTTTCTGCCCAAATAGGGCGCATAGGGAATGCAGCTGGTAAGAGAAAAGGGGGAAATACCGGGCAGTACCTTGGTAGGGAAGCTGAGTGGAGCGGGAGGTATGGGAGAAAGGTTCGAGAAAGAATGTTTGGGTAATGTTGATAGTAAAGGAAGAACTCACTTTCGTTGGCAGTGATAAACTTTGTACGAGAGTGTGTCAGATGAAAACCTTAAATATGTTTTATCTCTTAATTTATGGAAAACAAAAGGTATATAATGACTTCATTTTTCTATGTAGTATGGTACTGCCACCTGTCGGCCACACTTCAAACCATAAGTATCATTGTTGAAACCTACATGACAATCGAGCTGTGGTTCGAATTTTTATCACACTTTTGTATTTTCATGTGACTCTCCCTCGTATTAATGTTGTTCACCTTGCGGAGGGTCGGTTAATTTAATAATTAATTCTTATTACAGCTCCAAGTGTTTGACGCTAACAAGGACGGACGGCTGCAGCTGTCAGAAATGGCCAAGTAAGTTCAGGTTTAACATTCATCAGGAACTGCAACTGTGCCAACCTTTACCTTTCCCAATGCACAATGCTCCCATCAACTCCACTGAAACTGCATTAACAAAGTCCCGTAACTTTGAAATATTTGGACATTTTTAATTGTTGCCGACAGCAGTGGGCGCGCGGTTTAAGGCGTGGGGTTTCGGCCTCTCGCTTGCTGGGATTGCGGGTTCGAATCCCGCCTGGGACATGGAAGTATGTCTCTTGTGAGTGTTGTGCGTTTTCAGATAGAGGTCTCTGCGTCGAGTTGATCACTCGTCCAAAGGAGACCTCCCGGTGCGGTGTGTACAATGAGTGTGATCGCGAAGACCCGTAAGTGGAGGCCATGACCCGGAATCGGGTCGAAGCGCCAAAATGAAAAAAAAAAATCCAATTTTGCGGGGCTGTATCCGAAACAAAGAACATTTTTAAAAAAGTGTTGTTTGTTTTATGTGTGTGTAGCTTAGGTTACAGTAGATATAAATAATGACAATGATTAACTTTCCCCATGGGGCGAAGCCCCTCTTCTGAAGCTAAGAGTTCACCAGCCAACCAAGAAATTCCGTTCATTTTGTGGAACTCGAACATTCATTACCGTGTTCGTAAGAGCTCACCGCTTGTCCTTATCCTGAGCCAGATTAATCCAGTTCACGCTGTCCCCCCTCCCCATTATGTCTTTAAAGAACTTTTTAATATTATTTGCCTACCGATCATTATAAAAAGTAGCCAGCCCAGAACTGTATTTTGTCGTTTGTTGTTATTCGTATGCAAGTGTTACTCTCTAGTTTATTATAGTCCGTAGTTGCCAGTTAACCCATTCAACTTCACAAAGTTCTGCATTTTCTCCACAGTGTTTCTATGTTTCGTAGTGTTCTTGAAATAAGTAGCGATGATTTGCATAAACCGCACTAACCGCTAGGTCTTTGTAATGCAGACAGAAGGGTGTTCTTCTTGAGGAATAAGCTGAATTCTGAAGGGATCCTGCAAATCAGGTGTTAAAAATAAATTCAGACGTCCTCGTTTCTTTCCGTGTGGAAAAGCGCGAATCGTATCGGATGGATTTTCGTGAAATTCGATGTTTGGAATTTTCATTAAATTTTCTCAACAAATTACGGTTTTGATTAGAATCTGGCAGAAATATCAGACAATGTACGTAGAGTTGTGATGTGCCTAGGCTTCTCGTGACGACTGCCTTTCTCAGGGACATGATCTTTAAGGAAAGATTTACGTATTGCGTAATGATGCCCGTGTTGAACCTCCTAATAGCATTCCAGCAACTGGCAGATTCTCATTAAATTTGGTGTGGTATGATATGATATGATGATATACGATACGATATGATATGATATGATATTTATTAACTGCAGTTGGGTTTCCACTCAGTGGCAGAGGTCGGCAAAATTGTACACAAATATAAAATAAATAACTATATACATGGGGAGAAACAATACACAAAACAATACAAAAACACAGAACACACGACTTAGAAAGCGAAACATACAAAAAAAAACATAAAACAAATAAACTAAAAATATATAATAATTAATTAGAACATAACAAAGAGCAAAAGAGATCAAACAAATAGCAATGAGACAACGAGACAACAACAAGACATGCTGTACAGTGACCCACATACAAACTACGTCAGTCCATGATAATACACACAGAGCTCCAGTAAATTAAAGCCATTTTTGTTGTCTTTAAATACTTACCATTTGAATACTTCAAGGTGGCAAACGTAAAAAATTCTGAGGTAGAGAAAACACAAGCCTCAATTAACCTAGGGTCATGACACTTGGTTTACAAATACATATTTGAGCAATATGCAATTCCTTTTCAGCTGTTTGTTGAATGAATGAAGAATAACCATTGCTGTTGTTTGAAATCTGTGGGTCTATCCACGTCTCTGATGGTAACTCGAGCACCATTGTTGCTAGCCACGTGCAGAAATACTTCGCAAGACGTTATGAACAAACATATAAATTTTACTCTAAAATGATTGAGTTTTTTAACACCATAACTTAATTTAAAACTTTAAAACTTCTGCAATCATTTCAAATAGATTTATCCGTAAAATATTAGATCCCTGGTTATAGCAGGACAATTGACACTTTATGTTGACTGCTGTTTGTAAGGAGTGTCAGAACGTTTAGTCTGATGCTGGCTTATGTATAGTCGAAATATCTAACAGAAATATAATATTCGTGGCTAAATTTACCTTTTGAATTGCATGTTATTAAAATAGTATGTTAACTATGCCATAGGCTTCCATGGTGACGGTGCGAAAAATCTGTGTGTGTGTGTGTGTGTGTGAGTGTGTGTGTGTGTGTGTGTGAGTGTGTGGGTGTGTGGGTGTGTGTGTGTGTGTGTGGGTGTGTGTGGGTGTGTGTGTGTGTGTG
>Ga0123354_10016873_pt1 | contig 11439 bp, 8 predicted proteins | sample TergutLab28metaG_2_FD_97872 | JGI IMG/M metagenome (GOLD analysis project Ga0123354, IMG submission 97872) | Labiotermes labralis P4 segment gut microbial communities from Petit-Saut dam, French Guiana - Lab288 P4 | ecosystem: Host-associated > Arthropoda: Insects > Digestive system > Gut ... | reverse complement strand
CACACAGTACATACAGTACACAGAGTACATACAGTAAACACAGTACATACAGTACACACAGTACATACAGTACACACAGTACATGCAGTACATTCAGTACATACAGTACACACAGTAGTTGCAGTACACACAGTACATACAGTACACGCAGTACGTACAGTACATACAGTACACACAGTACATACAGTAAACTCAGTACATACAGTACACACAGTACATGCAGTACATACAGTACACACAGTACATACAGTACATGCAGTACATACAGTGCACACAGTACATACAGTACACGCAGTACGTACAGTACACACAGTACATACAGTACACAGAGTACATACAGTAAACACAGTACATACAGTACACACAGTACATACAGTACACACAGTACATGCAGTACATTCAGTACATACAGTACACACAGTACATACAGTACACACAGTACATGCAGTACATACAGTACACACAGTTCATACAGTACATGCAGTACATACAGTACACACAGTACATACAGTACATGCAGTACATACAGTACACACACAGTACATACAGTACACACGGTACATACAGCAATCCTGGAGAGAAAAGAAAAGAAGAAAAGAAAAAAAAATTTATGTGTGTCAACGACACAACAGAGTACCAGGAATATTTGCTGGGTGGTAAAGGCGGCTGGTGCGTAGGGCTGAAAACTTTACTGCCTTCATGCATCGATTGTTTTGAAATCTGGGAGTCTCAACCTCCTGGAACCCTCAGGGCCTGTCCAGGCCTCTAACGGTATTGCTTTACCTTTACCATTTGCATATGTTTGAGGTAGCAACCTACAGGTTAAATGTGCACTTAACTCTGTATGTAACACAGTAGCTTTCATTAGCCTTGAAGCACTGGAGAAACACAAATTATTGAGCTCTCTTTTCCCCTTAAAGTTGCCAGTGTTGCTGTAGTTACATTTGCTAGAGTAGTGACCAGCGGTACCGATGTTCATTGGTTTCTGTTGGCAAACGAAGGCGCCGGTCGTGTTTTACTTCTCCTTTCGGATATTCCTTATCTTGTTACATGCATTTATATACTGTATATATATATATATATATGGGGCACGAGTTGGAGCAGTTGGTTGAGGCACCGCGCTAAAACCGGAAGGTCGCGGGTTTCGATTCCCGATTTTCCATTAACATGGTCTTTCCAGCTGTACTGTGGCCCTGGGGTCGACTCAGCCGCTAACAGATATGAGTACCAAAGATATCTCCTGGGGGTAAAGGCGGACGGTGCGTAGGCCTGACAACCTTCCACTTTCATGTGCCGATTGTCATGAAAACTGGGAACCTCAAACTCCTGGAGCCCCCAGGGCCCATCCAGGCGTGTACATGGTTTGCTCATGTATATATATATACAACAATGTAAAGTGATCCCTTTACAGGCCCGGTGTGGCCCAGAGGGTGGGTAGAGGTATAGCTCTACTCTTCCATGGCGGCGACACTAGAAGGGGGTGAGTGGTCAGCAGCACGCCCCGGCCACACTTTACCCCCGGGAAAGACCCGGTACCCATTGTACAGGAGGCTGGGTGGGCCTCAGGGCAGATCTGAACGGGCGGAAAATCTCGTCCCCACCGGAATTCGATCCCGGACCGTCCAGCCCGTAGTCAGTCGCTATACCGACTGAGCTACCGGGCCCATATATATATATATAAAGAAGAAAAGATCCGGAAGCTTTGTTATTCTTTGTACCAGTTAGTAGCATTTCTACTCGTACAATAGAGCGTTTAGCAAATTCGTTTTCTTTGTCTTGGATTAATTTTCTTCACCCGAAAATCTCTCTTCTGGAACAGAAATTACTTTGCTATTTGTCAGATGATTTTTTTTAATGATTGAAATTGCTTTTGAATTGGAAGCCAAAAGGTTCAGAGAGAAACCTTAGCTCAATTTCTTCACAGCTCTTCTTCGAGACAGTCAGACTGTGACGAATTTCCCGATATTAACCTCTCTTTAAAAAAAAAAAAAGAAGTGTCTGTGTGAGCGAAATTCTTCGGAGCACATATAAGAATGGCTGGACACTGAAACTGAATGTGGGTTGTGGTAGTGACAGTCAGACTCCGTAGTGTTTTGTAAGTATTAAGGTAGCATTTATAAAACAGACATTAACTAAACTAAAATTTGCCGGATTTAAAGTGTGTTATATTCTTATACCGAGCAGAAACATTGTTTTACTTCTAGCATTTATAGAAATGTTATGTAAAGCAAATTCGAAACGCGGTTATTAGTTTTGATATTTCATTCCGTTCCCCATTCTCTTCTGGCAGCAGTAAATAAAATGTTCGTTTTGAATGTTGTTTTATTTATGGCTCTAAATAAATTTTTAACATTGTATGAGTATATTTTATTTGATATGATATATTATGTGATATGATACATGATATGTGATGTGATGTGAAATGATATATGATGGGATGAGACATTACATGATATGATATGTGATATATGATATGATATTTTATATGATATATTATATACGATACGATATGATATGAAACTGTATTATATATGATACGATACAATACGATATATGATATATGGTATGATATGATACGATATGATATGATATATTCGTTAACTGCAACTGGGTTGACACCCGTTGGCAGTAGTACAGTACAGTACAGTACAGTACAGTACAGTACAGTACACATTTACAAACAAACACTACACAGAACAACACAATGAAACACAGTACCTAGAACGGAACGTACATAACAATAAGAATACATAGGCATAACAATAAAAATACGTAATGTACAAAATTAAGTAGCAGCATACAAAACATACAACCACATATGCAATGAAACACAATAGAACCAAAAGAATACGAAAGAAGCAGTAAAACCTCATATTGTTTATACATTTATTCTTTGTATGTTTGTCAAATACGGTACATGAGTTAGTATGAACTGCTTTATACGTTTGATAAGCCACGTGACTGAATTACTTCAGTATATTTGTTCTTCATAACTCGTGTCAACCTGGAGGGAAACCTAATCTTATTGAATATAGTTCATGAGTTTCCATAAAGTAGACAAACTTGTTGTACAGTGTTTGCGTGACAGTGATTTGCTTCGAGACAACTGACACCGTAATGAAAATGCATACCGGTTTTGCAACTTCATTGCTATGCATTTGGTGAATACATTTTACAGGCACATTATTTTATCTGACAACTGTCGTTTAGGTCAGAAGGTACATAGTTCATATAACACAAACAGCTATAAGGTTACAGAAGCACAGTAACATCCTACTGTCGCCCCAAGGGGGTACGTGACCGTCTTTCTTTCGATTTTGTAGTGAAAGTCGGAGAGAATTCCACCATACAAAGTTTCGTAGACCAAATCTGCTTAGTAACGCTCCTCAGTTCTGTTTTCATTACCCTCCATAATCGTTCAACGAACCGAACGAGGTACGTCACAGTTAGGCAATCGATCGCAGAATGTAGACTGGAAACACGAAATGTGTGCCGATGGTGACCGTAAAGTAGTGGGAAACAGCGCTTTTGTCTGTGAACGGCTTAGATAAAACAGCTGTTATTCGCAAAACGATATTATGTTTACATATGTTGCTTTCATAAAATCTGCTATTTGTGCAAACATATTGTGTGTTTATATATATATATATATATATATATGTGTGTGTGTGTGTGTGTGTATATATATATATATATATATTTCCGTTTAGAAAATTCTGCTATTAATCGCCAGAAGATATTGTGTGTCTACATGTACTCCGCTTAGAAAGCTCTACTATTGTTAGTCAAAAGTTATTTTGTGTCTACATGTACTCCATTTAAAAGACCCTGCTATTATTCGTCTCAAGATACTGTGTGTTTACGTGTACTGCGTTGACAAACGGCAGTTATTCATCATAAGTTTTGTGGTTTCATATAATTACTTTCAAAATCTCAGCCCTTAATCGACAGTAGTAGTGTGTTTAGGTGTGATACGTTAACAGAACTTTGCTATTGGTCACAAAAATATATATTATATTCAGGTGCATTGGACCATGTTTGTTAGACATAGCATATTACTTTTGAACACACAACTCGACCAAGGAGCTGCCTGTCTATGTGCTCAGTTGCTAACAGCTGCCTGTCTATGTGCTCAGTTGCTAACAGCGGTTCGCATGTACAGAACATCGCGCCTCCCAGCACCCTCCAGTTTAGCACAACGGATACGCATTTACAATGCTGCTTTGTAGATCCGCCCCACTACATAACGCATTGAAGCTCGGTGGTCACTATATTTACCAGCTGCTATAACATCGAATTTTACTCGTCAAAGTCATTTGTGTTTCTCATGGTTTTCGGCAAAAACAGCGCGATTATTTCTGTGCACATCGCTAATCAAAACAGTCCTCAAAATGTAGACATCTAGCTTTTGTTTGAGGCATGAAAACGACTTTCAAATTTGGTGTAAACATTAAAATATCTTTATCTCAGTATTTAAACAACTTGATGCACAAAATTTGTTTTACAATAAGTTTTATTTCATGCCTCTACATGTTTCGAGCACATGTGCTGTTCATCAGGAGGTCAAAATTGCATTACACAACTTCTGGTATCATCACACCTATAGGTGTGATGATACCAGAAGTTGTGTAATGCAATTTTTACCTCCTGATGATGAGCACATGTGTTCGAAACATGTAGAGGCATGAAATAAAACTTTTTGTGAAACAAATTCTATACATCAAGTTGGTTAAATATTGAGATAAATAAAATGAGATGCACGGTCAGCAAAACGTAAAAAAAAACATTAAAATATCTGTTGAAATATATTTGTGCGTTACAGCGTTCACTGAAGAATTTAAATTTAATTTACCAATCTGGCACCAAATTGTAGCTGCGTTTCAGTCTTCTGTGTGTATCTGCAGAGGAAACAGCTGCAGCACTGGTGACAGGGTTTACTAAACGGATTGCAAACGTCACCGAAGCCCTATAAAAATACCTCCCCCTCTTCTAGCACTTCAGTAGAGAGTGCAGTCCATAGCCTGGCCCGGGAATACAGAATGCAGTCTGAACATCTTTGGAAGAATATGACGGAAGCAGTCTGTGTGTCAACACAACCTAGTGTCTTCCTTTTATCGAAATTGAAAGTTTATTAACGCGTTCACAAACCCCGCATCTGGACTTTGTTCTGAGAGAGTAGAATCTAATCTACATCCTTTCAGAAATGGAGAGGGGATGAAGCCTGTTATTTGACGAAGCACTCAGCAGCTGAGATTACACGCCGCAAGTGGTGCGAAATATGCCTAACGGAGTACTGACGGATTGGTGCTGGCTTGATAAGACCGAAATACTAGAAGAAGAGTGAGTTCGACTTGGTTTACAAATCGAACATGGACTGGCCTGGAATCAAACCCGGGCCTCCACCGTGAGAAGCCGGCGGCTAACCGCCTGGGTAATGGCACGGCCTCACACACACACATAAACACACACTCACAAACACACACACATTCACACTCACACACACACGCTCACACCCTCACACACACTCACACTCACACACACACCACAAACACACACACACACCACACACACACATACACACACTCACACACACACACCACACACAATCACACACACACACACACTCTCTCACACATACACACTCACACACACACTCACTCACACACACACACGTTCACACACTCACACACACATTCATACACACACACACACTCTCACACTCACACACACATACACACACTCACACACACACACACACCACACACACACTCACACACACACACACTGTCTCTCTCTCTCTCTCACACACTGTATTTTCTAAACCCAATTTAATGCTCTCCTCCCATCTGCTCCCGTACCTGTCCAGATGCTTCCTTGTATTTTCCAGTTTTTTTCAGTTATTCCTCGTGCATTCTACCCAATATCTATTTCATTCTGCATTAGGTCATTCTAATAGTATTTGGTCAAGGGAACAAAATATGGAGTTTATTAGGTACCGGGTTAAAGCGGCCGGAGCGCTCTCCCGCCCTGTGCCCAAGAGTTACATGGGTTAAATATTCCGTGAAGTGATACAAAAGTGTTGTGTTCTTCAAGCAGCCAAAAAAATGGGTCGGCTCTCAGTGGAAACTCTAACCTTAGACGGGACTTTTCCATTTTTTGTCACTGAATTTTCTTCGTTCATTTCACAAATTAAAAGAAAAGACGGTGTTTTGTTTTCCAGTTGACACACAGCGATGTTGTAGACAACACTTGACTCGGAATGGGCTCACACACTCTTAGCAGCGACGTAAGAACCAGTTCCATTTTGGGGGTTAAAATACCCTTGATTATTCCCAAACATAGGAGCACACGCTTCGTCACTTATGAGTGAAGACACGCTACATTAGTTGTCAACCTTACCAAAAATCTTGTATCCTTTCCTCTGGAATGTGACAGATTCTCCACAGAGGCGCTGACCTGGGTCATATCGGACTTCCAAAGACAACGTTCTTCCATATCATGTTCTTGTGTTTGTAGCTTGCTTAGAAGTATAATTAGTCAACAGATCCTTTGAAAATGTGGCAAGTTTCAAATATTTAGGAACGACACTAACAAATTAGGCTTTTTTTTTTTGCATGGAGAAAGTAACAAAAAATTCGTTCCAGAAAATTTTTTCCGCTATTCGGTCCAGGAAAATGTCTTCCCCTTTGCAGTGTAAGAATGTGTGTAGAATTGTAACCCTGTCTGTAGTTTTGTACGAACGTGTAGCTTGGCCTCTGACATGAACCCTTTAAACGCCGAATTTAATCCCATCTGCCATCTGTTGGCATTATTAGAAGCTCACCATATTCTCCACCTTAGCAGGATAAGGGTTAAAGGAGGAAATTCGACTTGAAGGTTTTCGAGAACACGGTGGCTAGGGAAATACTTTGACGTAAGAGAGAGGAACTGATAAGAGGCTTGAGAGAATCGTACAGTGAGGAGCTTCATAAATATTATTCGTCACCAATATTGGTCGGGTGATCACATAAATAGGATGAAATGGTTGGAGAATGTAGAGAAATGTGTGCAAGTGTTTATCTGTAAAAACTAAAGGCGAGAGACGGGTTTGAGGATGTGGGCGTGGATGGGACGATAATATTAAAATGGATATACGATAATTGGATGGGAGGGAGTATACTGCATTCTTTTGGCTTATGACAGGGACACGTGGCAGACTGTCATGAATATATTAATGGAGATGGAAAATGTAATGCTTGTTAGACATTCCCACAAGAATTTTAAAATACTTCAGAAATTATGTGAAATACATAAACATAAGCCTATGTCTTTAAATATAATATGAAATATACATTTAAATTAAATATTATATTATATTTTAGTTTTGTATTTATATGGCAATTAAATTTCAATTTTAGATACTCCTAGTTGGATATAGGAATTTTGTTTAAAATTTTGTTGTAACTAAGCTCCTGCCCAGCTTTTCAAAGACGTGCCTACTTATATTCCGTGTATATAGCCAGTAGGGTGTCAATATCGCATACCTGTAGATGGTGGTCCAGTGCTGTTTTAGACGGAGTGTACTGTGCACACAAGAGAAGTATGCTGATCAGTAGCCTATTGCCTTTATGCTTCTGATCGTAAAACACCAGAATTCTAATTTTAAACTTACTTACTTACTCCATGGTGCAGAGTCCTTCTTGAGAAGCTAACTCGTTTGCAGCTAGTCAAGAAATTCCCCGCATTTCACGGAACCCGAAGGTTCATTACCGCACTAACAAGCGTCCGCCACCTTTCTCTATCCTGGGCCAGCCCAATCCAGTCCATATACCCTCATCCAACCTCCTGGAAATCAATCCTAATATTATACACCCATGTACACCTAGGTCTACCCAGTGGTCTCTTTCCTTCCGGTTTCCCCACCAAGACACTATACACCCCTCTCTCCTCATCCATACGCGCCACATGCCCAGCCCATCTCATTCTTCTCGATTTTATCACCCGCACAGTATTGGGTGAGGAGTACAAATCATTTAGCTCCTCGTTATGCAATCTCCTTCATTCCCCCGTCTAATTTAAAACTACAGAATATTAATTCAGCATAGCTTGTTCTTCGTTCACAAGCTGAAGTCGTGCAGTTAGTCGGTATATATCACACAGGGAATTAAGAAAGGAATATCCTAGAAACACAAAGAGAAGGAAGAATAACTGAATTTCACATCTTGGCTAAGAACTGCCTTCTAAAACACGTTACTGAATGAGAGATACAAGGAAGGATGGAGGCGATTGGAAGATAAGGAAGAAGACGTAAGCAGATGCTGGATGACCGTGAGGAAAAGACAGGATGCTGGAAACTGAAACAGGGAGCAGTCTGCGGAGAACCTGCTTTGGAAGAAGCTGTAGACCTGTCGGAAGAGAGACTACAGAAAGAATGAACGTCACGAACCCGAAGGTTCATAAGTTTCCGACATTGGATCTCATCCTGTGCAAGTATAACGGAATGTATATACTACAGTGTTAAGGACTGTCTTATTATAACTGTGACGTTTAATTGTAATTTAATTCCAGGTCTAACAGTTTGTGTCTTTTTCTCCATATGTCCCTGAAATTAATGATTCTAAAACATGACGAAGTGAGTAAAATGATAAGACTCGTCATATTCGATTTCCTGTGTTGTGCGCTGCTTCTGTGTTGGGTGTTCCACAATGTGGAAAATATTTTAAAACTTTGAATTAAGGATGCGGAAAGAAGCCTAATAAATCACCAGTTGCACAAATGAACTCGACATACCCAACCTCCTTCGTTGTACGTCCCTGCAGTTTACCAGTCATTCTCTTCAGTTGATTGTTGGTAATAATATGTACGGCGTAACCGCTGCTAGTGACAAATTCGTTGGGCCGGTTGACATAGGCTAGAGGTTACTGAATTTACTTACTTACTTAATTAATTATTTACCTTCTTTCTTACTTACTTACTTACTTACTCCATGGTGCAGAGTCCTTCTTGAGAAGCTAACTGGTTTGCAGCTAGTCAAGAAATTACCCACATTTTATGGAACCCGAGGGTTCATTACCGCATTCACAAGTTCCTGCCACCTGTCCCTAACTTGAGCCAGCTCGATCCAGTTCATACCCCCACATCCCACTTCCTGAAGATCCGTCTTAATATTATCCTCCCATCTACGCCTAGGTCTCCCAAATAGGTTACTGAACGAGAAACAAAAATAAACGAGATTATTGAAAGTCCCGAACACCATCATCCCTATCATCAGTCGGACTCCTTTCCATGGCCTCATTTATTTAGGATTGTTTAACGACGCTGTCGGATTCTGAAAATATACAGTGATGAATAATACGGTGCTTTAATGAATAGTGAATTTTTGGAAAACGTGAAGCAATTAAGCCCTGGCCTATTTCTCAGTGTTCCGACATGTTTTTGGAGGAGCTGATGAAAACCACGACGGGTCGGAATTCAGCCAAGCGCCTACCGAACACAAGCCAAAAATGTCGTGACTTCAGCCATCTTGCTCATTGTCCTGGTACTGTACAGACATGGCCTCACAAACATTTGGTGGCGAGGACTTTTCGATGGGTCCTGTTTTCAAACTCAAAACTGAAACAAAAATTTCAAGGCCATTCACAACTTCGCCGACTGCGGTAACTCGCTTCAGTTGGCCTGTCACGGACGTTATTACGCACAGTTGCACTCGTAAAAAGAACCCTGTGCCGGTCCCAGTGGCCACGCGGTCTGCGGCCGCTCACCTGCTGAGATTGTGGGTTCGAATCCCACCGGGGGTATGGATGCCTCTCTGTTGTGATTGTTGTGTGTTGTCAGGTATAGATTGCTGCGACGAGCTGATCACTCGTCCAGGTGAGTCCTACCATATGTGGTGCGTCGTTGTGTGTGATCTAGAAGCCTCGTGAATGAGGAGGCCGTGGACCACTGGGGGCTGTTGCGACAAAAACGTAACAAAGGTACTTGTGGGTACTTTAGAGTTGTTTCACCGTGCATCTTCCTCATGAAATAAAATGAAATGCCAACTTGGTGCAACTAGGTAATTTTATTGATGTATTCTTAGCTCGACATGTTTCGGGTACATACACCCATCATCAGGAGCATTAGATGTTGAGTTGCAGCATATGGTTTTCTGTACCGAGTTTTTGGATGGGTGGTGGTCTTGACAGCCGCTGCGTGGGTGTGTGTACGGTGCGGATGGTGCACGGCACCATCCGCACTGATGATGGGCGTATGTACCCGAAACATGTCGAGCCAAGAATACATCAATAAAATTATCTAGTTGCATCAAGTTGGCATTTCACTTTATTTCAAAAGCTACCTGTATTTAAACAACCAATAAAACTTAGTATTTGTAAGTGTACAACACGGATTTGTTTCTAATCTGTCCCTAATTACAAATTATGTTTCGTGAGACGGAAGAATCTGATATGCTGGTTGGCGAACAAAAGTGTTTGGAAACAGCTTGCATGAAGTTTCCTTTTGAAGCGTGTAAGTGCATTTGGTGGCACACAATAGAGACACAGACTTCTGGAAAAGAAGGAGAAAGAGGACTGACAATTCAAAGCTTTCATTCAGGCAACAATTCCCCCGTTGCCGTTTAAATCCATTAGTTACAGAGAGAGAGAGAGAGAGAGAGACCGTTCAGTTTCCTGAACATGTTCGATAAGCCTGCAACGTAAGATGTCTCTGTCTCTCTCAGATCTAACGATCTGTACTCCTCCCTTTTCAGCTTCATTCTTATCCGAGGTCCTAGGGTCGATTCCTTCCCACTCATCACGGAGTGTTCATAGCGAGTCTGCAAAATGGTTTCTTTCGGGGTGAGCGTTAGAAGTGAATTAAAATTGACCTGAACAGATTAAGTGAAAGGGTGCGGGGTGCAGCGATAGGAACGTCATGAAGTCTTACGATATACCATATATATATATATATATATATGTGTGTGTGTGTGTGTGTGTGGTCCGGAATCGAATCCCGGTGGAGACGAGATTTTCCGCCCGTCCAGACCGGCCCTGGGGCCCACCGAGCCTCCTGTGCAATGGGTACCGGGTCTTTCTCGCGGGTAAAATGCGGCCGGGGCGTGCTGCTGACCACTCACCCCTTTCTAGTGCCGCGGTCATGGAGGAGTAAGCTATACGTGTACCCACCCTCTGGGCCACACCGGCCCTGTAACGGGAACACATTACCTTTATGTATGTAGGTTATTCGGAAAGTAAGTACCTTCTGCGCATATCTCTCGCGCATCCTCGAGACTGTCACTTTGCGCATGTGCAGTGACTTCCTCTATCAATTGAGAAGCCACACGCCATTTCGTGAAATTCATGTTATGTTTATGTTTGTTCCTGTGCGTTAAACATGTTTAAGACAATTGAAGGGGCCGCCGACTGTGAAATACGGTCTGTAATTCGTTTTTTGAACGCTAGGAATGTGCTACCAAGTGAGATT
>Ga0123354_10016871_pt1 | contig 11439 bp, 13 predicted proteins | sample TergutLab28metaG_2_FD_97872 | JGI IMG/M metagenome (GOLD analysis project Ga0123354, IMG submission 97872) | Labiotermes labralis P4 segment gut microbial communities from Petit-Saut dam, French Guiana - Lab288 P4 | ecosystem: Host-associated > Arthropoda: Insects > Digestive system > Gut ... | reverse complement strand
CAAAAAATCGGCGGTAATGTTCAATTATCTGATTGATAATCGCTATGGAGCATCGAGTGTGCTGCCTGTTAAACTGAAAGGATTGGACGCCGGAAAGAGGTATAAAGTTTCGGAAATTAATCTATACCCCGGCACAAAATCATCATTGCAGGCGGACAAAATCTTTTCGGGCGATTTCCTGATGAATATAGGATTAAACCCTGATGTGAGAGCAGGGCGGGAAAGCGTGGTGCTAAAAATAGATGCGGCTGATTAGGCGTATTTTCCAATCCCTCATAATAATTTTTCACCACCCTTTTGACTGATAATTTACGGAAAAGATGTATCTTTGTACCGTCTTAGGTTAAAAAATGGATACAAAAGAACAATTTGAACACGTGATTGCAATTTGCCGCAGCCTTTTTGAAAAAAAACTTGAAGACTATGGCGCTTCTTGGCGTATCTTGCGTACTCAATCCGTCACCGACCAAATTTATATTAAAGCTTGCCGCATCCGTAGTTTGGAAACCAAAGGAATCAGCATGATAGACGAAGATATCCGTTCCGAATTTATCGCTATTGTTAATTACGGCGTTATCGGCTTGATTCAGTTCCATTGCGGATTCACCGACACGGTCGATATCCGTCCGGTCGAGGCGTTGAAATTGTACGACCAATACTTAACCGAAAGCAAAGAATTGATGTATAATAAGAACCACGATTATAACGAGGCTTGGCGCAACATGCGCATCAGTTCTTATACCGATTTGATTCTGATGAAAATTAATCGAACGAAACAAATTGAAAATAATCAAGGAAAAACCGTCGCCTCAGAAGGAATCGACGCTAATTATATGGATATGGTTAATTATTCCCTGTTTGCCTTAATAAAATTAGAATATGGAGAAGACGCATAAAAAAATCGCCGTAGAAATTTCCCGGTATATCTTAGGTTTGGTATTTATTTTTTCAGGGTTTGTAAAGGCGGTTGACCCATGGGGTGGCGCTTATAAAATTCAAGATTATTTTACGGCATTCGATTTACCGGAGCTACAACATCTGGCGCTTTTCCTTTCTTTTCTTCAAGCTGCGGTTGAATTTGGCGTGGGCGTTTGCCTGTTAATCGGTATTTACAGACGGGTCAACTCTATCCTTGTCCTGATTATCATGGTGTTTATGACTCCTTTGACTTTGTATCTCGCTATTGCTAATCCGGTCACCGATTGCGGTTGCTTTGGCGACGCTTTAGTCATCACTAATTGGCAAACTTTTTATAAAAATATAATCCTTTTAATAGCGGCGGTCATCGTCTTTATGTGGTATCGAAGAATGACTCCGTGGTTTTCACGGAAAGCATATTTTTATGCTGCATTTTGGATTTATCTTTTTATTATTGGGGTATCTTTCTATTGCTTTTATTATTTGCCTGCGCTTGATTTTCGTCCTTACAAAATCGGAGCGAATATTCCGGAAAAGATGCAAGTTCCGGAAAACGCAGAGCATGATGTTTACGATGTGCGGCTAATTTATTCGAAAGACGGTAAACAAAAAGAGTTTACTATCGACGATTATCCGAAAGGCGACAGTACGTGGACTTTTGTCGATTCTCAATCGCGTTTGGTTAAAAAAGGCTACCAACCTCTTATTCACGATTTTTCCATCACTACTGCCGAAGGAGAAGAAATTACTTCGGATGTGCTGTCCGATTCTTCCTATACTTTCTTACTGATTACTCGCAAATTGACGAAAGCCAACGATACGAATGTGGATAAAATCAATGATATCTTTGATTTCTCGAAAACCAAAGGATATAATTTTTATGCCGTGACGTCTTCTTTGCCCGATGAAATAAAAGAATGGAATGCAAATACCGGAGCAGAATACCCGTTTTGTACGATGGATGATATTACGTTGAAAACCATTATCCGTTCCAATCCGGGCTTACTGCTGATTAAAAACGGAACAATTGTCAAAAAATGGCCGAATACGTGTTTGCCGGATATAGACCAATTAAATACATTGATCGATAATGCCAATCAAGGAAAGATGCCTGAGGTTCATAATTTCCGAACCGTACTTGTTTTGGCGTTGATATTGTTTCTTCCGCTTACCGGATTATTTTTACTTGACTTTTATAAAAGAATGAAAAAGAAAAAGAAAGCTAAAATAGAATAATGAATTATATAAACAATACGAATATGAGAAAAAATATTGTAGCAGGAAACTGGAAAATGAATAATAACCTGCAAGAAGGATTAAGTCTGGCAAAAGAATTGCAGCAAGTAATGAACGGAAAAAAAGTGAATTGCGAAGTGGTTATCTGTACGCCTTTTATCCACTTAACGTCGGTTGCCAAAGAAGTTAAAACCATTGGCTTAGGCGCACAAAATTGTGCAGATAAAGTCTCAGGCGCATACACCGGCGAAGTTTCGGCTGCGATGGTTGCTTCAACCGGAGCAAAATTTGTGATTTTAGGTCACTCCGAACGTAGAGCGTATTACGGTGAAACCAACGCGATTTTGAAAGAGAAAATAATGTTGGCTTTAGCTAATCATCTGACTCCGATTTTCTGTATCGGCGAAGTGTTAGCGGAACGAGAAGCGGGAAAACAAAACGTAGTGGTTGAAACGCAAATCAGGGAATCGCTGTTCCATTTGAGCGCCGATGAATTTAGTAAAATTGTTTTGGCTTACGAACCGGTTTGGGCGATTGGAACCGGAGTTACGGCTACTTCCGGTCAGGCGCAGGAAATGCACCATTTTATCCGGAAAACCATCGCAGGCAAATACGGCGCCGCTGTTGCCAACGAGATTTCCATTCTGTATGGCGGTAGTTGTAATGCAGGAAATGCTAAGGAATTATTTACCAATCCCGATGTAGATGGCGGTCTGATTGGAGGCGCTTCATTATCGGTTGATAAATTTTTGCCGATTGTTGAAGCTTTCTGATATGAAGCCTATCATTATTATATTCCTTTTATTCGCCGCAGGATTTTATTCCTGCGAAATCCAAGCGCAAGTGAAACAAGTCACTATTATTGACGATTTGGAAACGATTGCTCCGGACGAAGGAACGATACAGATAACTTCCAATCCTCAAATAACGGATTTGATAGGCGTGGTTACAATGGAAACAAGCGTGAGCGATACGGATTATGTCAAAACGAAAGGCTACAGAATACAGGTTTTCATGAGTAACGATCCCAAAACAGCAAGAGGAGAAATTAATGCAAGAGGAAACATGATTAAAGAATCTTTTCCTGAAATTGCTATTTATACAGGATATACGGCGCCTAATTGGAAACTGTTGGTCGGCGACTTCTTGACAAAAAACGAGGCGGATGTTTTCAAACAAAAAATAAAAAAAACGATTCCGCAACTCGGAAAAGAAATGTACATCGTACCGGATAAAGTCAATATTCCAGTAAAATAACAATAAATAATCATGGAAGAAACGCCGGAAGAAATTCAACAAAAAAGAGAATCAATAGCTTTTCATTACGCTAAAATTTTAGAATTGTTGGGAGAGGACCTCTCTCGCGAAGGTTTGCGTAAAACGCCGGAACGGGTAGCGAAAGCTTTGCTGTTTCTTACAAAAGGATATAAGCAAGACCCTGCGCAAATTTTGTCGTCGGCGGTTTTTGTTGAAGACTATAAACAAATGGTTATTGTGAAAGATATTGATTTCTTTTCCATGTGCGAACATCATGCTTTGCCGTTTTTTGGTAAAGCGCATGTCGCTTATATTCCGAATAATGCGGTTACCGGATTAAGTAAAATCGCCCGGATTGTGGATGTATTTGCTCATCGCCTGCAAATTCAGGAACGGATGACTACTCAAATCAAAGATTGCATCCAGAACACATTGAATCCTTTAGGAGTGATGGTTGTGATTGAGGCGCAGCATACCTGTATGCAAATGCGAGGCGTGGAAAAACAAAATTCGATTACGGTGACTTCCGATTTTACCGGCGCTTTCAAACAAGCGAAAACCAGAGAAGAATTTATTTCGTTGATAAAAAGCGGACGATGATTTTCAGGGGATTGCGAATCAAGTCCGCAACGACGGGAATGAAAGACTTCAATCTTTGATTTCTTCGAAATCGACGTATTCCCCTTCTTCAGGAGAAATAATTTTTTTGTTGGAAGGCGGAGGTGTTGTTTGTTTGGAAGTTTGTTTTTTTGCTTTTGGTTGATTCGAAGAGGTGTTGCGCGTGGAGGATTGAATGCCGAAAATAGCTCTAAACAACATTCTCAACACGGAAAAACCGAATAAGAATCCAAATAGAAAAATCGCTACGAACAATAAAAACAAAAATTTAAACATCACCGATAATATTTGAGTGCAAAGATAATAAAAAATTAACGCAGATGCAAAAAACAACGATTCCGCAAGGAACAAGAGACTTTTCGCCGGAAGAAATGACCAAGCGAAATTATATTTTCGACACGATTCGATCGGTATTTCACTTGTATGGATTCAAAGCCATTGAAACGCCGGCAGTGGAAAACCTTTCTACCCTCATGGGAAAATATGGAGAAGAAGGGGATAAATTGCTTTTCAAAATATTAAATTCCGGTGATTTTTTGAATAAAACGACCGACGAAGAATTGCTTCTCCGGAATACGGTACGGCTGACGAATCAAATCAGCGAGAAAGGCTTGCGCTACGATTTAACGGTGCCGTTCGCCCGCTTCGTTGTGATGCACCGCAACGAAATTACGTTTCCGTTCCGGCGATACCAGATACAGCCGGTTTGGCGCGCCGACCGTCCGCAAAAAGGACGTTACCGCGAATTTTATCAGTGCGACGCCGACGTCATTGGTTCCGATTCTCTTCTGAATGAGGTTGAATTGATTCAACTGATGGACGAAGTTTACAAGCGTTTCGGCATCCGCGTCTGCATTAAAATAAATAACCGAAAAATATTAAGCGGGATTGCAGAAGTTATCGGTGAAGCGGACAAAATCATTGATATCACCGTCGCTATTGATAAATTTGATAAAATCGGATTGGAAAAAGTGAATGAAGAATTAGCTTCCAAAGGAATTTCCGACCAAGCGATTGAACAATTGCAACCGATGATCGGATTATCCGGTTCTAATCGAGAAAAATTGGAACAGTTAAAAAACAGTCTGAAAACTTCTGAAACGGGACTTCGAGGAATCAAAGAAGTTGAAATTATTTTTAATAAAATAGCATTATCGCCGATTGTCGCCGACTTGAATTTAGACCTGACTTTAGCGCGCGGATTGAATTATTACACCGGCGCTATCTTTGAAGTGAAAGCGTTGGATGTAGAAATAGGAAGCATCACCGGCGGCGGACGATACGACAATTTGACAGGAGTTTTTGGAATGCCCGATGTTTCAGGCGTTGGAATTTCTTTTGGCGCAGACCGTATTTTTGATGTGTTGAATCAATTAAACCGGTATCCTGAAAATTTAACCCATCAAACACAAGTGCTGTTTACCAACTTTGGAGAGCAAGAAGAAAATTATGTATTTCCTGTCGTGTTGCAATTAAGAGAAAAAGGAATCTGTTCCGAAATCTATCCGGAAGCCGTCAAACTGAAAAAACAACTTTCTTATGCGGATAGCAACCATATTCCGTTGGTCGTTATGGCAGGAGAAAATGAACGATTAACAGAAAAATTGACAGTGAAAACTATGGCGACAGGCGAACAGGAATCGATTGAAAAAGAAAAATTAGTTCAAAAAATAATTGAAAAAGGAATATAAGGTTATATAGCATTATAATTTTTATTTTTTGTCAAACTGTCAGATTTTTGAGTTTGGCATAGAATTAGTAGATAATATGAACAAAAACAAATAGATTTAATAAAATATTAATAACATTAAAATCATGAACATTAAACCTTTGGCAGACAGAGTGCTGGTTAAACCGGCAACTGCAGAAGAAAAAACAGTCGGTGGAATTATTATTCCCGATTCAGCGAAAGAAAAACCTCTAAAAGGGGAAGTGATGGCAGTAGGTAACGGTACAAAAGATGAAGAAATGGTCTTAAAAAAAGGCGACAAAGTACTCTATGGCAAATACGCCGGAACGGAAATCGAATGGAGCGGCGAACAGTACCTAATTATGCGTCAATCGGATGTTTTAGCAATCATTTAACAATGTGCAAATATATTAATATGTTAATGTGCAAATTTATTACCACATTAGCGAATTATCACATTATCAAATTTTAAAATTAACACATTAAATATTATGGCAAAAGAAATTAAATTCGAAATTGAAGCCCGCGACTTATTAAAAAAAGGAGTCGACGAATTGGCGAATGCAGTAAAAGTAACGTTGGGACCTAAAGGTCGAAATGTGATTCTCGATAAGAAATTCGGTGCGCCTCAAATCACCAAAGACGGTGTGACGGTTGCCAAAGACATTGAGTTGGCTGACCCGTTCAAAAATATGGGCGCTCAGTTGGTGAAAGAAGTAGCATCCAAGACCAATGACGATGCAGGCGATGGGACGACAACCGCTACGGTTTTGGCGCAATCCATCATCAGTGTAGGTCTGAAAAACGTAACCGCCGGAGCGAATCCGATGGATTTGAAACGCGGTATCGACAAAGCTGTCAATGCAGTAGTCGCTTCGTTGAAAAGTCAATCGCAAGAAATAGGCGACGATTTTGTGAAAATTGAAAACGTAGCTAAAATTTCGGCTAACGGCGACGAAACCATCGGCGCATTGATTGCTGAAGCTATGAAAAAAGTGAAAAAAGAAGGAGTTATCACGGTAGAAGAAGCAAAAAGTATCGACACCTACGTGGATGTAGTAGAAGGTATGCAATTCGACCGCGGCTATATTTCGGCTTACTTTGTAACGAATACCGAAAAAATGGAGGCTGAACTTGATAATCCTTATATTCTCATTTATGATAAGAAAATTTCCATATTAAAAGATATGCTTCCGATTCTTGAACAAACCGTCCAAACCGGACGTCCGATGTTGATTATTGCTGAAGATATCGACTCGGAAGCATTGGCTACGCTGGTAGTAAACCGTTTACGCGGTTCGTTGAAGATTTGTGCAGTGAAAGCGCCAGGATTTGGCGACCGCCGCAAAGAAATGTTGGAAGACATTGCCGTCTTAACCGGAGGCGTGGTTGTTTCCGAAGAAAAAGGATTAAAATTAGAAGGCGCTACCATGGATATGTTAGGCTCAGCCGAAAAAATTTCCGTAAGCAAAGATAATACGGTGATCGTAAACGGCGCAGGCGAAAAGAAAGCGATTGCTTCACGCGTAGCTCAAATCAAAGCGCAAATTGAAACGACAACTTCCGACTACGACCGCGAAAAATTGCAGGAACGGTTGGCAAAATTAGCAGGCGGTGTGGCAGTTCTTTACGTAGGCGCTCCTTCCGAAATAGAAATGAAAGAAAAGAAAGACCGCGTAACGGATGCCTTGAGCGCTACCCGTGCAGCGATTGAAGAAGGTACGGTTCCGGGCGGAGGCGTTGCATACGTTCGCGCTATCGACGCTTTGGATAATTTGAAAGGGGATAACGAAGACGAAACGACAGGTATCGAAATCATCAAACGAGCTATCGAAGAACCGCTTCGTCAAATCGTTGAAAACACCGGAAAAGAAGGCGCGGTGGTCGTTCAAAAAGTAAAAGAAGGAAAAGGTGATTTTGGTTACAATGCCCGCACGGATGTATATGAAAACCTATATGCCACAGGCGTTATTGATCCGACGAAAGTTACAAGAATTGCTTTGGAATATGCAGCTTCTATCGCCGGTATGTTCCTGACTACCGAATGTGTGATAACCGATAAGAAAGAAGAAAATCCGGCTCCTCCGATGCCTTCAATGGGTGGCGGAATGGGTGGAATGATGTAATTCCTTCTTTTCTTAACCAAAAAAAAACGGCTTTTTCGTAATGAAAAAGCCGTTTTTTTTTGAGTGATTCTATTTCCGTTGAACTCTCTTGTATCCATAAACAGCTAAATCACCTAATTCTTCTTCAATGCGAAGCAGCTGATTGTATTTAGCCATACGGTCGGAACGGCTCAATGAACCGGTTTTTATTTGACCGGCATTGGTTGCGACTGCAATATCGGCAATCGTAGCATCTTCCGTTTCACCGGAACGGTGGGATGTAACTGTAGTATAACCGGCACGATGCGCCATTTCAATAGCGTCTAACGTTTCGCTGAGCGAACCGATTTGATTTACCTTAATCAAAATCGAGTTAGCGCAACCCATTTCGATTCCTTTTTTCAGGAAATCGACATTCGTAACAAACACATCATCGCCAACCAACTGACATTTACCGCCGATTTTATCTGTCAGCAATTTCCAGCCTTCCCAGTCATTTTCACTCATCCCGTCTTCAACAGAATCGATTGGATACTTGGAAATCAATTCGGCTATATAATCGGCTTGTTGAGCGGAATTTCTTTTTGCTCCGGCGGCGCCCTCAAATTTTGTATAATTATAAATACCGTTTTCGTAAAATTCGGAAGATGCGCAGTCCAAAGCGATATTTACATCTTTCCCCGGCACATATCCAGCGTTTTTAATCGCTTGAATAACCGACTCCAGAGCGTCTTCCGTTCCTTTCAACGTAGGAGCGAATCCGCCTTCATCGCCGACAGCCGTACTTAAACCTCTATCGTGCAATACTTTTTTCAAAGCGTGGAATACTTCGGCTCCCATACGCAAGCCTTCCTTGAAACATGAAGCGCCCACCGGACGAATCATAAATTCTTGAAAAGCGATTGGCGCATCGGAATGAGAACCTCCATTGATGATATTCATCATCGGGACAGGCAACGTAAACGTATTGGTTCCTCCGATGTACCGGTATAAAGGAACATCCAAATAAGCGGCAGCCGCCTTTGCAACAGCTAACGAAACTCCCAATATAGCGTTTGCGCCTAAATTGGATTTGGTTTTTGTTCCATCCAATGCAATCATCTTCTTATCGATGGCTCGTTGTTCCAATGCACTCATCCCCAATAAAGCGGGTGCAATTTTTGTGTTAATATTTTCAACAGCTTTCAGAACGCCTTTACCACCGTAACGTTTTTTGTCTCCGTCGCGTAATTCCAATGCTTCATTTTCACCGGTGGAAGCGCCCGAAGGAACTGCTGCACGACCCATAATACCTGATGCCAAAAGAACATCTACTTCAATGGTAGGATTTCCTCTTGAATCCAAAATTTCCCTACCTGTAATTTTTACAATTTCCATAAATTTAACTCTGATTTTATATATTTATAATATAGGAATATTTATTCGTACTTCAACCGCAAAAGTACAAAAAATTTCGTTTCTATCCGCTAAAAACGGTAAAGAAAAGAATCGGATGATATTTTACGTCTCACCCCCTCCCCCTCTCCACAAAGAGAGGGAAGAAGGATCTCCGTCATTACGGACTTGACTTACAATTCTCTAATCCACGAGATTTCGGTGACCCGAGCGCTTCATGAAAAGCTGTCCAAACTTCCGTCCGGGAAAAAAGAATCCTTTTTACGCTTGGGTGAAAAAATACAGAAACACATTCGTAGTATTGTTAATTTATCTATTCTCATTCATTTATAAATCATTATGAGTATAAATAAAATGGATACTTCGGCAGAATTTGAGATATTTGGAACAATTATAGAATGAATAGTTAAACAATCGGAAAAGCCAATCGAACAATTTAATGAATCTGCCTCAAAAGAAGAAAGAGAAATTATTGGATTTATTGAGATTCAATAAATTATTTATCATCATAGGCTATAGTTAAGAATATTATTGTAACCTTCACTGCTACATTTATCATCATAACGCCCATAATCTTACAAAATTATTTTCCTTTCAACAAGATAGTTTTTTAATTAGAATTATTGCGTATTAATAAAAATGATGTACTTTTGCATTATGATTAAATACAGAAGCATTAAAAAAACATATATGAAGTATGAAAAGTACAGTTTTAGTTCAGGCAAAAGTGCCTTCGGATGTAAAAGTAACCTCTGAGAAAATTCTGAATGATTTTGGTTTGGATATTTCAACAGCAATTCGTATGTTTTTAATAAAAGTAAATCAAACTCATTCCATACCGTTTACAATAGGGTATGAAGACAACGTGCTAATTGATATGGCGAAAGAATTTTCCGATTATCTCCTTGCCGCTAAAAACGATATAGAGAACGATAAGAATATTTTACATTTTGCAAATAACAGTGAAGGATTTGAATATTTGGAAAGTTTAATGAAATGAAAATAGAATACCATAAAAACTTTACGAAGCAGTTCTCCAATCTACAAAAGAAAGAACAAATTCGAGTGCTGGAAACCCTCAAATTGTTTGAAAAGGAACCATTTTCGGAATCATTAAGGAATCACCAATTAAAAGGCTATCTGTCTCAATTTCAGTCCATCAGCGCTAGTGGCAATATCCGTCTTCATTATTTTGAAAAGGAGCCGAATCATATTGTTGTTGTATTTGTTTCGATTGGTTCTCATTCTCAACTGTATAAATAGCTTTAAACTTTCATAATAATCCGAGAAAAGAATTAATGTCTTTTGGATCTAATGTCTTTGTTTTGCCTGCTTTATACTCGGCAATACCTTCGTCTATTTTTGCAAACATTTCTTCTTTAGTAAGATTATATAAACCATAAACGATTCTATCTATTTCATCATATTCTTTGGACAATCAAAGACAACTACCGTCTGGGAAGCGACATCAACTCCAAAGTTCTCGCCTTTGCTTTCGGTCTTTCTGCTGAAATCGAACGTAATCTTATTTCTCAACGTACCAGAGAAGCCCTTGCCCGTAAACGCGCCGAAGGTGTAATACTTGGGCGTCCGAAAGGAAGCAAATCAAAAGTAAAAAAGCTGACCGGTAAAGAAGCTGAAATCAAAACTTTATTAGATAAAAAGGTGTCCAAATCAGCAATTGCGCGGATTTTGGGCATACGCCGACTCACGGTGGTGGAGTTTGTGAAAGGGTTATTGTAAGGAATACATAAGTTATACTTGTGTAATTCACTCAATGGAACGATGAAATATTGATAGTTTTGTGCAAATTGTGTATCCCTATAAAAGAAAAAGGACTCACAACATTTTGTAAGTCCTTGGTTTTAAGGTGAGCGTTGAGGGAAATGAACCAATCAAGCCAACCGCTGTATTGTCAGTATTTTAACTTTTCAAACTTAATCGTTATCCACGATTTGCACACGGAAAATAAAAGTGCAAAATACGGTATTTCAAAGAGATTCGTTGCTCTTAACGATGAGGCAAAGCTAATGATATATTTTGAATTTCATATAGCAATTTCCGACTTTTAAATCCATCACATTAAAATTATCTCCCAAATGGAATATAGCGGGAATACCTTATTTACAGCCTGTTCAGCATTGCCATCAGATTAGTCCGGCGTTTATAGCTTGCCCTGATATGACTGATATATTCGTTTGCCTTCATCAAGTCTGACTT
>Ga0123354_10016866_pt1 | contig 11440 bp, 6 predicted proteins | sample TergutLab28metaG_2_FD_97872 | JGI IMG/M metagenome (GOLD analysis project Ga0123354, IMG submission 97872) | Labiotermes labralis P4 segment gut microbial communities from Petit-Saut dam, French Guiana - Lab288 P4 | ecosystem: Host-associated > Arthropoda: Insects > Digestive system > Gut ... | reverse complement strand
TTGTTCTCCCTGGCCCAGTTCTCAATTTTTTTCAAGTCCTGGTTGGCATAGTTCTCTGCGTCCAGGGCGCTTTTCCCTCGGGTTAGTACTAGTAGGTCGTCCGCGAAGGCGATTACCCTGGTTGTGAGAGAATTCCAGATTAAGAAGCGAGTTGTAAAGTGTTTGTGTGTGTGTGTGTTAGTGTGTGGTGTGTGTGTGTGTGTGGTGCAGTTCATGAAGCATGTGGTCATTAAGTGAAAATGCCTGGGCAATGCAGATGCACCTTATTCACTGTCTGTCATCAGCAGGGACAATATCAACTGGAGAGTGAGTTTTGAGCACCCAGTAAGTATCCCCACAGAAGTGCATTTCTACTCTCCAACTGTACATGGTCCCTGAAGTACATGTGCATGCTACGTGAGGCACTATATGATATGAAGTAACTCAACAATTATTGACTCCTTATTTTCTTCATTGCTGACAAAATGTGTATTAGACACATCACTACAAAACACACACACATGCGCGCGTGCGCACATACACACACTGTTCATATGAACACTGTCATCACTAACAGATCATATTATATAGATTCTACACAGTAAATCTTCTTAGAATTACACAGGTTCCATTTCTTAAAATAAGCCCTCATATCCTAATTATATTCTCCACAACACAAATTCACAAGGCAGATATTTCTCTACAGAATAGGTCTGCTGCAATGAAAGCAATTTGTGTCCTTTCTGAAAATTGTGTATTCTCAGAAACGTTTAAATGACTTGGCAAGTTACGCTACAGTTTTATCTGCATGTTATTTACACTCTATAAATATATCCCTTACTTACACTTAGTAGCTTTTGGTCAAGTACTAGTGTTATCCTTCAGGATGTACTGCTGCACACCCTTCACACATCTTTCCAGATAGTTGGTCCAATTTAACTGCTTTATATCAAAAGAGAATACGTCACAGCTTCGGGCATAAGCCATACCGGAAGAAATCGCACATTCGTATCATGAAACAACCAATCCTTTTCACCAAAGTACTTTACCAGCTTAGTGTACTGCAGTGAGTACACAGCCTCCTTGATGGTTCTGCATGGAAAGAGACCAGAAGAAGTAACTATTAAACCTATGAGTGTTTGACTGTTACTTACTTACCTACTCCATGCAACAGTGTCCTTCATGAAAAGCTAACCTGTTTTCAGCTAGTCAAAAAATTTTATGGAACCCAAAGGCTTATTAACACATTCACATGTGCCTGCAAACTGTTCCTATACTGAGCCAGCTCAGGATAAGGACAGGTGGATCCCTGTCACCATGGCATGGCATGTCCTCAGGATGCAGACATAGGAGTGGCCTCCATCATGATGTGTCGCTGTGAATGTATTGAATAAGCAGTCGCGGACAGCCGATATGGGGTGGTCCTCCAGCCTGGGGGTTGCGCAAGGTGCTAACAACTCCTCACCGTAAAAACATATCAAGTTAAAAATGTTCAAGCAGAAACCCTCAGACCTGGGCTGATACTTTGGTACAGTGTTTGGCTGTTAGTAAAGAAAAGTGTGTTACATTAGCTCTGCATCGGATATATTCAGGCAGCTGTCCGAATATAGACATCAGTACAGTTTGTAGGTTGTGTTCTATTGGACCGTAGTATCATATTGTCACTGATGTTTCAAAGACACAAACCTCCATTTTCTACATTTAAGATATTATAATTCAGGAAACCACGTTACAGGTTCACAGCCATGGAACTCAAACATTGTATCAGTGTGGTAGATCACTGTATTGCAGCTAACATGTGAATACTCTGATTTAATCTCTGGAATTAGTAATACTTATTAGCGTACCACAGATTGAAGACAGTGGCTATAACCTATGTACTTTATGAAGCATGGCCTCACTGCACAGACACCTCATATAAGGTCTAAATGAGCATTTCCATGAAGACTGGAAGCCTTGGCCAATTCAGTCTCTGTGCTGTACTGTACAGTACTGAAATTTCACAGGAAACTATTGTCTTCCTATTCAGGTCCAAGCAGTCCAACAAGTGTTATGATTCTTGGCAAATCAATGCAATGTGATGTCCCCGAAGGTTTCAACATCAAATTTTCCTCTATGAAGAATCGAACCATGATACCTTTGTCCCCCAACCCACAACCTAGTCTTCTACCACTCCAATTCCATAAATTTTACATAGAAAATTAATAAAAAGTAACAAATTACATACAAAACCACAAACACAGCCACAATACACAATGTCCCTTTTAACGCGACCCTCAGTACAACAGCTATCAGTGTATACACCAGCGTATGCAGGCTTCTCCTATGATACAAGGAAACTCTACAATATCAACTACTGGGATTGTATACAACACACTCAACTGAAGTAATAAGACATACGAAGCCATACACATCTCTTCTCCTAAAAAGTGATATATATACACACACACACACACACACACATACATACATATATATACATATATATATATATATATATATATATATATAGAGAGAGAGAGAGAGAGTGCGTGTTTTTAATCATTCAAAATGACTACAAAGATGAAACATCTTTGGTAATTCTGTCTGAAGTAGAGAATGTTAATGACTTTTAACAGACTGTACCGACATGTACATGAATGTTAGAACACACACGTTCATATATAATCCATTAACCCTTATCCTGCTAATGTGGAGAATATGGTGATGTACTAATAAAGCCAGCAAATGGCAGATGGGATTTAACTTGGCATTTAAAGGGTTAAGAACCCAACACATTTCGATCTCCTCGAGATCATCCTCAAGAAAGTCTTACACCAAACAAACAAAAGCAAAAAAAGATGAATCATCAAATACACTGAAGTGTAGTCCTTAGTGCTGTAGATGTTGTAAAGTTCAAAGCAGGTTCAAATTATATCACGGCATTACATAAATAAAGGGGCACTACACTACAACTCAGAAGGTTGTGGGTTCGAATCCCAATGGTGTTATCAGAATTCACATTGACATAATCCCTCCAACCACACTGTGGCCCTGAGGTCGATTCAGCCTCTAAGAGAAATGAGTACCAGGAATATTTCCTGGGGTAAAGGCGGCCGGTGCATAGGGCTGACAACCTTACCACCTTCATGTGGCGATTGTCTTGAAATCTTGGAGCTTCAGGGCCTGTCCAGGCCTGTAATGGAACTGCTTTACCTTTACCATTACATAATTACCAGTGTTGTGAAAACTTATATAGAAATGATACAAATAAATATAATTACAATTATTTGAATAAGCAATGTTTCTTATCAGAATCTGAGTTTTTATAATTCATCCGTGTTTTTGTGAGCTTCTTTGATATAACGCCCTGCAGATGATCTCAAGAAGATCAAAACATGTTGCAGTCTCAGTAGATTATATGTGAAAATACACAATGCAATAGTTTAGGGTTTATTGACTTTATCTACTGAACTGCTTATGAATGCGTAAGTAATACTACTTTATCAAGGTGACTGATATCAAATATATTAATGCTGCTGATGATAAGAACAGTATTGATAATAAAATTTCCACAAAATATTTTCTTGTGGATAATCGTAATGTTGCTTTTACCGGACTTTCTTTGCTGTTCCTTCACCCAACATTTTCCCAATAAAAATACGTGTATAATCCATAGGCACTTTGTATACTTGTTACTTTATCTCACAGTGAGGACACTGCGAGTAGGTTGTAAACACATACACCAGCACCTACAAACATAGTAGTACTGTTATGGTCACATGGACTTCTTTCCCCTAGTGATACTGCATTCGGTATAACAATTAGACTAGGGCCTGCACCATCAGGGTTTCCAATCCCGGCAGGGCCAAGAGATACTAACTTTTTCCAAGACGTTAAGATGGACTTGTGAGCCCATCTTGCCTTCTATTAGAGGGGGTAAAGGGGTTACTTTTGGGATTTAAAATGACTGGGGCCTTCATCTATTGTTGAGATTAAGATTGATGGAGCTATACCTCTACTCCCACAATATACCTTCATGGTACGGACAGGGAAATCTTTACTTTCACCTTTTACCTGGCTCACTATCTTTCCATAAGCTGTAGATACTGAGATCTGATGTTTATTGGACCATGATAACTGAACAATAAAGTTGTACTTTAGCCTGCAGCCCAGACACTACTCCAGCCTAACTGCAACTTGCCTCCAACGTACAGCAAACCAAGCATCATACGACCAATGTGGTAATTAACATCATAGTCGCGAGCTCCTGAAGATGGGCATATTAATGCTCGAAACATGTTCAGCCTGTAAGAAGTGCAATAAAGTATCAAGTGGCATCTAGTTGGTTTTTTATTCTTCAGATACCAAGATGTTTAGAAATGTTCAGTATTGTATTAGTTTGTGAACTGCTGATAAGTTGCAATCAACCTCATCAGTTTATTTTGTAAGATTTTGTTGCACTCTTTTAAATGTGACATTCTTACTGCTCCATACTCCATGCAGCAGAGTCCTTCTTGAGAGGCTAACCAGTTCTCAGCCAGTCACGAATTTCCCAACATTTTATGGAAACCAAAGGTTCATTATTGCACTCACAACTGACCACCACCTGTACCTATCTTTAGCCAGCTTGATCCAGTCCATGCCCCCCCCCCCACCTCCCATTTCCTCAAGACCCACCCCAAAATTATCCTTGCATCTATGCCTGGGTCTTCCGATGTGGTCTCTTTCCCTCAGGTTTCCCCACCAAATCCCTGTATCCCCATACGTGCTCCATGCCCCATCCATCTCATTCTTTTCGATTTGATCACCCAAACTACATTGGGTGAGCAGTGCGGATCATTAAGCGAATGTGCCATTTATCTAAATTTAAGTAAAAGTATGGCTTCAACATGACAGAGAACTGTTTTCTGTAATTGTATCTACCTGCAATTTATTGCTGTTTAGTTTATAATCCCTGCTCATTGTTAGAATCATACAAAACATGTAAGTGCAGTGTAAATGTGCGAAGTGCAGAGCTCTGAAGTGCTGCAGCATATCGCACATCCCACTCCTCCTTTTACAACTGACCTTCCTGCAAGAATGTTTTTCAGACCAAATATTTATGCCTTTCTGCTCTCCAATCTGTAATTCAAATGTATGCACTGAATCATCCTGAGCCAACACCAAATGGAGATTGTAAAAAAATAGTTCATGCAATATTAGAGGTTTCCACAACAGTGTGGTTTGAGATTTAATTCTTCTGGGATGTGGAGGCTTCATCATGAGGTAAAAAGTTACATAGAATTTTAGAGAGCTGTATTGTACCTGACAGTGAAGATGGCGAAACCACGATCCTTCGAAAAGCATTCAGAAATATTTGTCCAGAAACAGAGCACAAATTCCCAACAAAACTTAATTCTGCATTATGTGATTCTCTTGCACTCTTCCTGCATAGTGCGCTCTCTCATGTGCAAGGAATATCCTCATTACACCTTTCAAATACCCATCAATATTTGTTACCGAATGCAGAAATACAAATTTTTCTTTTTTCACAACAGTAATATTGTAATGGCAGTGGCACCAGTCCTGCTGGTGTTAAAGTTACTGCACAAAGTGCAAACTTTAAGTCAAATACGTGACAGTGGCTTAATATAAGAAGTGATAAAATTAAATTCTTTTCTATTCATATCTGTGCACTGATTATTAAAATTCTAGTGAATACCAACAAATGTACTGTATTGTATTACATAACATAATGTGTTTGTTGGCAATTTATATAAATTTAAATTTATCTATTTTCAATATATGGGGGCACGCAGTGGCACAGTTGGTGTGGGGCATTGCGCTACAAGTCAGAAGTTCACGGGTTCAATTCCCGTTGGTTACATTGGAATTTTTTTTTGACATAATCCTTCTGGCCACACTATGGCCCTGGGGTTGACTCAGCCTCTAACAAAAATGAGAACCAGGAATATTTCCCAGGGGTGAAGGCGGCCAGTGCATAGGGCTGAGGGCATTAACACCTTCACATGCTAATTGTCATGATATATGGGAGTCTCCTGGAACCTTTTCGGTCTGTCCAGGCCTGTAGTGGGATTGCTTTTATTTTCAATATTTACATCATGATTTCCTGTCACTTACAAGTATCACATTCTACATTACTGGTGACTGAAATTCTACAATTTCTTACCAACAAATACTGATTTGTAATTTTAACTGAGGTGTGCTGCCTTATTAACAATACAAGGTTTATGCACACACACACACACACACACACACACACACACACACAAGGTAAAAATATGTTTTTTCTCTACATATTAAGATCAGTGTTATTCATAGTTGATTACTCTACACTGTGTTATTGAAGGGAGTATATAAAGATGTATACGTGAACATAATTTTGGTTTACATCAGCCTAGGTTTAGGCCCACAACATAAAATTTAAATAAAACATGATAGTCTTTCTTGGAAATAATATTGGGGCAAAAGAATTTCATAAATTATCCTAAAATATAGATAATATATTCAGAACATATTTATTTAAACATTTCTGAATATATATAATAAAAATTTAAGGGAACACAAAAACTTTTAATGTATCTGAATGAGATTAATTTTTAAAGTACTACAGTTTAATCTGCAAATAAACGTGCGCCAGGAATAAGCAGATAAGAAAAAACTGCAGACATTAAAAAAAAATGTGTACGTTGCCATAGATTATTGGGTGCACAAACGCTCCCTGGTTTCTTTACCTTGACGTCTCCCATTTCTGTGCACAGTCGCACCACCTCAATCACTGGCAAGGCATTCGTCTTCATATTTCCCCGAAGCGTGTCCTGGAAGCTCACTGAAGTGGTGATGTGAAATATGAGAGATATGTGGCTTGTCATCAGGGGTCCACAATGTTCAGTGGACAACCCAAGCCCCTCCTTGGCTATGTCTCCTTCCGCATTCATCACTTTCAAGAACATCTCTTTCGGAACTGATGAAAATTCCTGCAGAGAATTAAATTATTTTGAACTATCACTTAGGGTGACTGTCCAAAGTCTTAATACCACCACCCCAAAACAAAACATCTAATTACAAATATTGCAGTACAGTCCTGCACTCTTATACTAGGTCCGCATTGTGTGATTTGAAAACAGGTGTGAGAGAGACATATATGGAAGAACATCCTACATATATATTGCAAAAATTATGGTGCATGGGAAAAGTAACATGAAAATCACACAAAAATAAAATACGAAAAACTTCAATGAGAGTTTCTCGGGCAAAGGGACGTACCAAGACACGAAATTTTACCAACCTTTCAGGAATTGACTCGTCTCCATCTTGCTGGTGGCTTGGAAGAAAATGGGATAGACAGAGTGGGCAACAGAAAAGTGACATCTAAACGTGATCACCAGTACTAGTGACTGGATGGAGAGGCAGGTATTTCTTGCCGGTGAAAACATGTGTCAGCAAAGTCGTGAGCCTGGGCTCCGGCCGTAACCAATCACAAGTCAGTTGCCGTTGACTTTGAATGTTCAAGTTTGGAGCAGCCATGGGGCGCAGTTTTGTTACATGTGTTCATGCATCTGAGAAAGACAATAACGCAGCATGGGCGAGTGTTTGATAGTGTTACTCTAGTTTTTCATTCTGTTGTGGAAGTTAAGTTTCTTGCATTTGTGTTGAATGTAACATTACCTTTTGTTATGCATATAATTTCATACGCAAATGTTGTATATTTCATATGTGCATAACTATTGCAGTTGGTAATTGACGGCAATTATGTTCATAAAATTATAGGGTACATGTAGATGCATGACCACTTATTCATATGCCATACAACACATTTTCGGTGCCAAAAAGCATTCATAAACTTCCACATACTGACTCTCATGTGATCACTGAATGTATATCACGCATTATAATAAGAACTGCAGTTTTTTTTTTTGCATTGTACAGTTTTTGAATATGACAAATTCAGAAACTCAGTTTCTAATTAAGCATGCATTAAACACATTAAGTGTTCATTATTGAGCATTACACAAACATTCATTGTGCTCTATGTTGGGATTGTAACATAATCATTCATTTATTCATTTACAGTGCAAAATTGTGGGCCAAGAAAGTCAATAGACTGTGCACCATGGAGGAAGCTGGGTTCCTTCACCACAAGTTTTTATGCCCAGATCATTTCATTCCAACAGACTTAACGACACCTGAAGGGATACACCTGAACAGATTGGCAGTTACATGTGGCTTGGACTCGGCTTCACATTCCATTCGACAGTCTTCTCCACCCTTGTTTCCTACCCTACAGTTACAAGTGTGATTGGAAATTAAGTGACATTACTTTCAACTGGCTAGTGTACTGTTCAAGTTTGAACTGCAGCAAGTGGTCTCAGCAATTGTGTATATGTCAATATCTGATTAATGTTATGTACCTGTGCCATCCATTGTGACTAATGTGTGTTTATAGCAAGTATGTTTTGAAATTATTTATTTAATGAACCTGTGATAACGCTGTTAAATGGTATTGACATACTCTGGGTTGAGGCACCTTGCACTGTGTTGTTTGCAGACAAATGTTCTGTTTCAATAGCCAATAGAACCTGTACTCTGCAGTGCATCATAAAATGTCTGGTTATGAAGGAATGATTAGTGACAATCTGACAGTATGTTGATCTATGATAAGCCTCCCTTTCAGCAGCATTGAAATGATATTTCAAACTGCAATCCATTTACTGTGTTGATGAACTGTTTAATGTTTAAAGCATAACAGATGTCTATGGTTATATGTACATTTACAAATATGAATACAAATGCCTGTGATCAAAAGAAATTAATGTTAAGGATTTGCCTATCCTACCTCCAATTACTCATTATGAATATCAGTTTTGTTTCCATGCCACATATTTCACACTGTCAAATATGTTTCAGTAAGGGGGTTTTCAGTCGCTGTTAACGAAATCTTTGTTCACTTGGACACACATTTACCACATTTAGTTGGCATCAAAATGTGCCTGTCAATAAACGACATAAATGTGGTGGTGAATAAAATGTACCACGAAGGCTGACATAGTACTTGGCTTAATATGTTCCTTATCCACGTATTTGAGAATATTTAAACTTGTGTAATAAAATCAACAAATGTATATGTATAAAATATGTTTCATCACATGTTATTAATTAGCAACGTGTATCGATCACTTTTGTCATCACCATCAGGGTAGCATTAAAAGAGTAGTAATAAAAGTGTGTAGGTTGAAATACTCAATGTTTAAGGCATTTATTACAACAATGAGTGGTGCTCGATATTCCATGTGGCAGATTATTGTACTCTTTCTATTCTCATACAGCTACCACGATGATGATCGCAAAAGCGATGGAAACGTGTTGGTAATTAATAACGTGATGAAACATATTTTGTACATATATAACTGAAAATAGTAGCTGGCTGCACTACCGACCAATCGACTGCTGTTTTCATTGCAGGAGTTAGTAGAAATAATTGGCGCAGGGCCCGCATTGTCGCGTCCTCATTGTTTTAATACTATGTGATGAAAAACAGACGGAAGTACAATCTTTGTTGGCCATCCTATATCAGTGAATTTCATATCTAGGCACATATGGTCTGTGACAACTGCTGACCAGCTGTCCTAACCCACGTCACGAACAAGTGCAACTACTCCTACATGATCAGTGCGTAAACCTGTGGCGCTAGGCAAGTAGTAATCTGTGGCAGAGACCAAATTCACAAATGCATGTAATATGAAGGCTCTGATGTAACACAGATCACGGTGACACAAAGTCAGTTACCAATGTGACAATTATTAAACGCACCCAGTACGAATATTATCATCGCTGATTTCACTTTAAAAGCAATCTGCAATACATAATTCTCTTTTCTGTAATTTATATTTCAACCAAATGTCAAAAATGATCACAAATACTGTTACATACAAATTGTTGACAAGGTCCACACCATGTTCTATATGTCCAATCGTAAAGTGGGATCTGGTGAACAGTGTTTAGTTGTTATTTCTCTAAGTTGAGTACAGACAACTGCCATAATATAACTTGAAATTAAGCCGGTCCGAAGTGGATCAGGAGGAGAAATATAAGCGAAATATAACTTGTAATGTTACGTTGGACCACACACAGTTAAATGAAAAGTTGGTGTGATAGCCATAGTGTTACTGGGCTGGGGGGTGGTGTGCAGTTATTTGCTTGGTATTGGTCTTCAATAATTTTCCTTCAGTTGTAACTTAACTGCTGTCAACACAGTTCCATAAATCTAGGCCTGCCACTTCAACAAATATGGTCATCTCTTGATTATGCTAATAATTTTAATTATCTTTCAGGGTCAAGTTGACGTTCTTTACATTGTTGTACCGCTCTGGACCTTGTGTCACTTCACTTGATTTCAAGTAAACTTCTTTCCTTTGGTTGTACGAGTGCTTTAGTTAGTTGGTTCCGTAGCTATCTAACTGGAATATTTTCTTGTGTTATAATTTCAGGTATTCTTTCGATGTCTTTTGGTTTTCTGCGTTAGGTCCTCAGCATATTAGTATATTTTCTGATTGTGTAATATAATTACAAGGTCAACATTTCTTCTTGCTGATGACACAAACATTTTTTATGCTGTTGCATCATTCATTGATTATACTGAGCTGCAATCAGATACAATTCGATACAATTTCGGGGGTATGTTGGTAACATTATGGCTCTCATTGTTGGTTAACCTTGTTCCGTTAAATTCTCCAGAAAAACTAATACTCCTTCCTTAAGACGCAACCTTGGTTATTCTTATGTTACTCGTGCGGATTGTATTAAGTATTTTTAAAAGGCGGGGTTTTAATGCTGATATTCTCTGCAGAGCCTCAAAATCATGTTCATGTGGTGCTTCTGGTACATTTATTAAGTTTATTGAAACATATAAAGTGTGACAGCATAGAATTCTATTCTCTGCAAAAGGGAAGGGAAAATGGACATGCAGTAGTGTGTGTGTGTGTGTATATACACATGTATGTACATGTCAAAACAGTTGATGCATGTGTTGTTACATGCGGTGAAGACAGAATATGTGAAGAGTTTACTGGCAGGGAGCAGGGCTTGGTAAACACTATATAATTTTATACAGTTTTAGCAGAACTGATTGTTAGCCTTATGTTGCCCACATGCTCTTTCCTGTTTTCACATGTGTGTGGACTATTAATCTAAAAGCATGGTTTTACAGAATAAATAAGAACATCCTGATTAAATGTCAATTTATATCCTATGTGCAGTGGAAATAGACATTTTATCTATTTTTGCACTGGAATACATTATGAAGATCCTGAAGTGGAAAGTGTTCGTATTGTGTAGGCCGCTATTGACATTTTGCAAGGTTTTCTCAGTAAACCATCAGTACTTATAATAAGGAAAACTGCATGTTGGTTACCTTCCAAAACAAATATCTTTCATAGTAAGACAAGAAATCTATTAAATTAGTTAGTGTATTTGTGGTTTC
>Ga0123354_10016865_pt1 | contig 11440 bp, 5 predicted proteins | sample TergutLab28metaG_2_FD_97872 | JGI IMG/M metagenome (GOLD analysis project Ga0123354, IMG submission 97872) | Labiotermes labralis P4 segment gut microbial communities from Petit-Saut dam, French Guiana - Lab288 P4 | ecosystem: Host-associated > Arthropoda: Insects > Digestive system > Gut ... | reverse complement strand
CGCACTCACAAGCGTCCGCCACCTGTCTCTATCCTGGGCCAGCCCAATCCAGTCCATATACCCACATTCCACCTCCTGGAGATCCATCCTAATATTATCCACCCATCTACGCCTAGGTCTCCCTAAGGAATGTAAAAACTTAAATTTATATAATTATGGTAGATAAATGGCGATTGCTTGTAATAGTAGAATGTTTATGTCATTGTGATAAAAATACGCTGTGTAAGGTATGTTTTAAAATTACTAATACGCTGAATCTATGAGTTTGCATATATTTAACGTGATGGAAGTCTTTTCAACTTAAGAAAGCTATAGCTGTCTTTGTCCATGCCGTGAGGGAGAGCATAAATAAAGTTCCACGCATTTGTAACTTAGTTTCTTGACGGATGTGAGTGGCTAATTTTTAGGGAAAGAGCTCATAGACCGTACTGATAGAATAGGTGTCTGGGTGCGCCCAAAGTCTGTCAGGACATGCTGGAGAAGTGAAAAACCTTTTGAAATCCCAGGAAAAACACCCGGATCATTCGGTCATTCACTACGCCGACTATGCTATTTGTAATACGAAAACTACTTATATAAATTCAGCACTGATTGTGCAGTTAATTACACTTGTAATTCTTACTGTACTCACGATAGATAATGAAAACATGACGAGGAGTGGAAGCAATGAATTCTGCATTCATCACAGAAGTTACATTCGGACGCGGCGTGGCTTGATTGGAATGCCAAGCTATGAACTTCCGCTTGTGCGAGGGTGAGATAATTCAATATCGCATCTTGGCTCCACTGCTTCTATTGGAACTTCTCCATATATACTGATATATCGATTGTAAATTGAAGAGCTGTGGTGCAAGAACGGACCAATAAACCCTGCTAGTTTGAATACTTTTAGTTCCGAAAAGTATTTATCTCCTAATTTGTGGAATGCTTGATTACATGATAAGAAGATCCAGTAGCGTGTTCGTTGACAACATGGAGTAACGTTCACATCTGAGAAGCCATTGTTTGTTTATATGGCCAAGAAATTTCCCGCCTTTTATAGAACCTAAAGTTTATTTTTGTCTTCAAAAACCGTCCTTAGGCCCTCAAGAACCAGATATAAATTCAGCTCTTTTTCTTCTTGTCTGGCGCTTCCGTCCTTTTTTGGGTCTTGACCTCGCCTAGCCATAGTTTCGAGGCGCAGTTGAGTGAGCGTATCGGCCCCAAGTCCAAACACCAACGTGGAGCGCACCTGCTTCAGAAACGTTCAGGCCTGAATGGTCTAGCCAGAAGCCACCCTGCTGCCGACGTAGTAGCTTCAGACTGGTGTTAGACTGGTACACGTAAGTCTTCTCACCGCGATTGTTACGTCATCAGCAAAGTGGAGAATTCAGCAAGGGACGTCTGGTCAAAGACCTCAAAAAAGTTTTAACTTCTCTTGTTATATATTTATAATTTTTAATCTTATCTCTAGGAGTTTTCTTTGTTAAGTTGGTTGATATCAGAATTGCCACTTAAAGCAATATTTTGTGTAGGTTAACACTGAAATATCCTCCTTACCCGTCATATATTTCAGCACGATGGGGCAGACCCTAGGCGTAACATTTACATAAACCACGGAAGTTCTAATGCAATTACATCATAACAAGTAATATTAGTAATAAAAGTAATAATGTATGAAGCATAATGTGGAGTCGTTGTCACTTAGAAGTTTTATCAAAATTAATAAAATTACAATTTTTAATCACTACTTTATTTATCCAACTGAATGCACAACTAGATTGTTCTAGAAATGTTAAAACTTACATTAAAATTTGCATTAAAATGCTCCTACATGTTTCGGTTTAACAAACCATCATCAGGGAGCTTATTGTTGTGCTTTGCTAAAGTTATAATTATTAAAATAGTTAGTTAAAAACGTCGTTATGAATCAGTTCGGAACTGATTCATAACGACGTTGTTAACTAACTATTTTAATAATTATAACTTTAGCAAAGCACAACAATAAGCTCCCTGATGATGCTTTGTTAAACCGAAACATGAATGAGCATTTTAATGTAAATTTTAATGTAAGTTTTAACATTTCTAGAATAATCTAGTTGTGCATTCAGTTGGATAAATAAAGAACTGATAATATCAAGATGCAGGGTAAAACTGTGAAAATTACAATTTTTAATGTTATATGCTTGTCACTTTGTCGCTTAGAGTAATATTGATCATCACCATCATCATCATAAACATCAAGGATTGGACCCTTTAATCCGTTCCGTCTCCAGAGTTAAACCTGCTCTCGCCAACGCTTCTTGGGTCTTCCAATTGTTCTCCTTCCTTGTGTTCTGTAGTGGTATGATTTCAAAGGGATTCAGTTTTGTGGCATTAGTGTTACTGATGAACATGATTAGTTTGGATGACGACAAAACACGTTGTTTCATGCATTGTTAATAACTTCTTCTATTTGTTATATTCTTTGCTCTACTGCAGCTACATTGTTGTCCTTGAGCTTTCTTCGTTACGTATAGCTATGGTTGCCTTTATGCTATAGGCAGAAATTTTTGTGGCTTATTTAATCTGAGTTTAATTTCACTAAGTGGTGTACTTTTCTATGTTGCTGCATACGTGGAGTTTCATGCTTTTGATGCTGGTAGCTGGTGAATTCTTACATTCTAGTACGAATATCAGCACACACTAGTCAAATTCTGTCTGAAATTTCTAACGTAATACAGTTTGACCTTGGCGTAAAAATACGTAACTATGTTCATTTTATGTACACGGGGTTTTCAGCTTATCACGCTGCGGAAGCCGGGCTAAACACTGGACTAGTCTAGGCCACTCTCCTATACAAGCGTGTTCGCAGCGTCATTTAAAATTTCGTATGAAAGCGTAAGTCTCTAATTAAATGTCCACATAGGCCGCAAAATATTCATTGCGTACAGAAAGATGTTTTTCCATGGCGCAACGGCCTCTTGTGGGGCGAGGGCCTCCTCATTATCGAAACTTAACAATCACACTCAGAAACATCACGCTCTGTAGGACGTCTCTGGACGAGTGATCAGCTCGATGCAGAAACCACTACTTGACAACACACAACACCCAAAAGAGGCATCCATCCATGTCCCCGGCGGGATTCGAACCCGCAATCGCAGCAAGTGAGCGGCCGAAAACCCAAGCCACAGGCCGCACGGCCACCGAAATCGGCCCATAGGCAGATAGGGTTACCAATGAATGCATAGCCTATCGTTATTCTGGTAGGGTAGGTATCTCATAATTGTAACTTCTTCATCAGAACTTGTCAAATTCATAGCTTACATATTCAGTGAAAACTTGATTTCGTAACGGGTTCTTGCAGTCTATTTTCTACGAACAACGAAGTGGTTTGTTATTCTGTTACGATTGACTGCAGATGTTATGTCCTACTCACGTCATTTACATACAAATCTGTAATTTTCTCTTCTTGTATTGGTTTCAGCTCTGCATGCAGCCATGCAAAGAATAAGAATATATAACTTGATTTACTGGTATAAGGAAACGGCGATCATGGTAAAATAGTAAAGGGGTGAAATACGAAGTCCTCTGGCAACCAGCGTGCACGCGCTTTTGTGCCGTCACTTGGTGGTGGGCAGTGCTGTGTGCATTTGCCAACAAAATCTCCAGATGGCGCGCAGTGTCAGTCAGCTTAACATTAACACATTTGTGCTCTCTGGTATGGACATCAGAGCCACACCCTTTGTCATCCGTTATAGATGTGTTAGGGCGTCCGGGTCTCTGCCTGTCGTCAGCACCTGTCCGACAGTTAATGAAGGCATTGCAAAGTATTCACACCTGTTTCCAAAACACCTCCAACTCGTTTTCAATTTTCGCTGGTTCGGAGCCCTTCACGTGCAAAAATTTAATCACATGGAGTACTTCAATGTGTCTGACCATGTTTCTAATAGGTCTGTACGGCGATACAGGGCGCTTACGGTATGGCGAAAGAGACGTTCCACGTGTGCACTTACTTTGTGAAACTCGTAAACTGCACTTGCATTATTTGTTTAAGTCCTTCGTATTTTGATGGGATACGCGATAGCTCAGTTGGTTCAGGCACTGCGCTACAAGCTACAGTATGGCCCTGGGGTCGACCCAGAATCTAACAGAAACGACCACCAATAATATATCATGGGGTAAAGGCGACCGATGCTTAGGGCTGACAACCTAGCCACCTTCATGTACCGCTTGTCTTTAAGTCTGAAAGCCTTAATCTCTGGGAACCTTCAGGACCTTTCCAGGCTTGTACAGCGATTGTTTTACCTTGTATTTTGATGATCATTATTGTAACATTTCCACATAATAAGACAGGATGGCGCAAAATACGAAAAATATCTCAAACTTAAGTTCAATAAACTCACGTATACAAATATTTTTACTTCCGTTTCAGTTCTAATAGACTGAAATAAGTTACGTGTTTCTTTTACCGAAATGGGGATGTCTTCACTGTGCAGGATCCTTCACTCGGTCTACGTTTGTAAGTGTCAAGATACTGAATGCACGTTTGAACGCGTGACGATAATTTTGCAGTTGGCGTGTTATAGCAGTATTTTTGGCTCTTAGGAAAAGGTAATCCTGCATTGCTTACAGTATTGTCAGTCAAATATCCTATACTCTTCATGTACGCACCGTCGCACTCATTTATGTCATGAAAGGGACTGAATATATTTTGTCGTCATAAATGACTGTTGTCCTAACCGAGTGGTATAATATTGTGGTTAACAGAGAAGAATTAATTTGTGCCACAAAATATGTGACGCTATAGACGAGGTGTCACATAAACCGACGTCATTATAACCGGTTTCGTTTGTGTATGTTTGGATTTCGGTATCAGAAAGTAACAAACTAACAGTAGCGTGCTACATGTCAATTGTCCGTCATTCTCCATTTAGTGAACAGTGCATCTAAATAACCTCTTAGCAGACTGGAGCATGTTACTGTGCAGAAAATTTTGCTAACCACACATTTGACTTCCCTGTGCAAAACAGTCGACATTTGTTGTTTGCAGTGTACAAATTAACCTTTTGGAGCCGGAATTATTTTTTTAATTTTAGCACATCCTATACATAAAATGTAAATAATACAGGAACCAAAGACGTTAAAAATTATGAGACAAACTGCATTTTGAAGAGAAAAAAAAGGAGAGTATATACCATGTTTAAAATATTCAGTACGTATATTTCTTGAATAAATATATAAAATGCAACTTTAGAGGTTAGCGGTGCGGTACAATCACTATAGTTGACATTAGGCGTCTAAAGTTTAACAATGTATACGGCACTAATTCCACAAGTGTCATTTAAAACGTGGGCCAGAAGGGCCGATTATCTTTCAAGTAGTGTTGAAATTTTCCGCTATGTTGTGAGTTTGCACATTGGGATGAAGTGACGTGTAATGCAGTGGAAATCAAACGCTGGGACACGTAAAATTGTTTTTGAAGTTTGACATCTAACGGTAGCTACTGCGAAAGGTCATTTGTTACATTCACTGTATGGAAGTAAATAGGGTAATATTTTCATTGTTACACCGTGCATGTTGTCGAATCACTCAATTATTATACCAACTAATGCACTTATGTAAAATTTACACATTAAAACTAAAAGTGCTCCGACATGTTTCGGTCCTAAGACCATCATCAGGGAGCTATGTTTCTTTGCCTTGCTAAAGTCACATTAAAAACAACATTAAAACCAGTCATTAATTAACTTCGTTGTGTTAGTAGGGTATTGTGGCAGCATGCCATGGCATGCTGCCACAATATATATATATATATATATATATATATATAAATTATACCTGTACATTACACGTGCAAAATTGTAACCAATTACAAATATGGCGTCGTTGTGAACTTTATTGTTATATCCGACAATATTATGATCATGCAATCCGAACGTTACCCCGTTTTTACAAATAAAATTAAACCATATTAACTACACTAACAGATATTTTTGATTATAAATCTGGGCTATAGGAAAGTAGATTTTGAAGTCTGTTCGGCACTTTGTTCTAACACTGTAGTCGTTGCCACAATACGATCTGTTGAAATGTCACACCACGTAAGTATCTGCCGGTGGACATAGAGTCACACCTCACAAATCGATATGTCTGATACGTACAGTACAAGAAGACGATTTTCTGAAATGTTACACGGGGTTAGTTAACCTCGCGAGGATATCAAAACTCATACAAAAGCTCCGATCTTATCACATTAAAACTTTTACGTATACGGGGCGTTGCGTTTTTTACGGAGTTTCAATTGAGAAAACAAAAAACCTGCGCAGTTTATTTTGATTTATTAGACAAGGAAATATAATTGTGAATTGTGAAATCTGTCGCTCAGGTCCGAAATTATTTTTTTTATAAAGCGCGTAGTCTTAATGTTAATCTAATAAAACCGATTCTGTTAAGCTATGAAGAATGCTTGAAGGTTAGCTGACGAATAAAAAGCCAACTAGATGTCACTTGTTACTGCCGGCTGAAGCTTCAGCTGGCAGCCCGGATACCACCCTAGCCGAATCGCACCCTAACTGCAACACACATCAATTCAAGAACGAAACGACCAATGTGGTAGTTCAACAACATAGTCGCAAACTCCTGAAGATGAGCATAATTATGCCCGAAACATGTTGAGTCTCTAAGAAGTAAAATAAAAGTAACAAGTGACATCTAGTTGGTTTTTCATTCGTCAGCTGTCACAATGATGCACGGTCCAATATACATCAGCTTCAAGGACGTTATTAAATGAAATAGGAAGCAATGTAAGTGTAGCGTAACATTGAGACTCTTGCGTGCAACCATTGTTGCAATAGAAAAGCCTTATTTTTATTACATATTCCGAGTGTGGGTTTGTAGTCTTGGGTATCCAGCATGTAATGCGCATGCGCCATCTTGTCATCTGTGACCAGTCCGGCTGTACTGTATTTTTCCACATTACCTCATAAACGGGGCAATTTTCGACAAAAAAGTTGCTGAATATAAAATGTGTTATTTTATTTTCTTCACAACTTTCTCTGAAATACTTCCCATTCTAAGTAGAATTTGTGGAATTTAAATTGGCAAAATGTTTACAATTAATAGGTACTAATTAGAGAACTATTTTTAAGAAAGTGAGAACGGAAACCATTTTGAAAATATACAACACACTAGTTTTACCTACATTTTTATATGGGTCAGAAAATTGGGCTCTAAAAGCCTTACAAAGACGGAGAATTGAAGCGGCAGAAATGAAGTTACTGAGACCTCTGGCACACACAAAACAAATGACTACATACGCCGCGAACTACGGATTACGGGCATACTAGACAAGATAGATGAATACAGACGGAACTGGATTTTACACTTACAAAGGGTGCCACAAAACTGAATCCCTTCGAAATCATACCACTACAGACCACAAGGAAGGAGAACAATTGGAAGACCGAAGAAGTGATGGCGCGAGCAGCTGTAACTCTGGAGACGGAACGGATCAAACGGTCCAATGGTTGATGTTTATGATGATGATGATGATGATGATGATCACAAATGTATATTGGTCTTCAGGTAAAGTGCCCGTTATTCTTGTCACGTTTTAGTGAAACTTGAATTTTCCCAACTGATTTGCGAAAATCTACCAAATATAAAATTTCTTGAAAATCCGTCGGGTGGGAGCCGTGTTCTTCCAGGCGAAAAGACAGACTGGCAGACATGACGAAACAGATTGTCGCTTTTCGTAATTTTGCGAACGCGCCTAAAAATCTGGATTATATATTTGTTATATTTAAATTCTGGATTAAATTTATTTAATGTACGCCTAGCATATTTTCCATGGAGTCACATGCCATGCGCGATGAATTGGTTTCACAATTGTACTACTCCCTGCGGTCGACAAGCTATTCTACACTGATCAGTGTAACAGAAGATAAATAATATCCATATTATGGATTGTTATGTATACCGACTTTGTATTTGACCTGCGTTATTGGCTCAAACCACATAAATTGCTTGCAGTGAGGGTCCATCTGCTGTTACCGGCAACAGCAAACACGAGAACTCCTATCGTACGAAAGGCAGCAGCCCATATATTACGATGCAGTATGATGATTTGTCGATTGTTTAACCCTTCTGCTTTAACATAAACTCTGTATTTTGCCCACTGAGTAAATTTACGTGTTTTACATGATTCTCACCACATTTAGTAAACACCGATTATTTTCCTAAGCAGCACTATCCGATTGGTCTTTTTGATGTAGATGTGGTGTGTTTATTCTGAGGTAGGAACTCAGCATGTAAATACAATTTCGTTGAACTTCAAAGAGTTAACGGACTATAATTAATAGCGGAATTGATTCTGAAGCTGATCCTAGTAGTTGTAGTGGTCGTGAACCCGTTGACATTCGGGTTACGAGTTTGGACTCCTCTTTGTATTTTTGAAGCGACGTGTCACCTGTCGATCTCCAGTAAAATATTCCTACCAACCGCCTTAAATTCTCACTGTTATACAACTAACTGTGGATCTCGATAATCCAGAAGTCTAATCCGAGTATCTGAAAAACGGTATGAGATATTTATAATGATTATAATGAATGTTTCTTTCATCAGGGGCAAGATAAAAGCATATAAAATTTTGATGAAACCACTGAAGAAATGCAATCACTTGGAATGCTTAGACGTAAATTCCAGGATAATATTTAAATTATTAAGTTCATTCATCTGCCTCAGGATAGCACTTGTGACAATGTGATGGGCATTTAGGTCCCAAAGAATGGGGAGAATTTATTCAGTACATGAGCAAGTAGTTGTTTCTCATGAGATACTACTCCAAAAGAGCTGCTCATTTACAATGAATTTTCTGTAAGCAATACCAAAATCTGTTAGGACAGGAAACACTCTTTGAGCATTCCATATATTTTTTACAGCTGTAATCTTAAGATAAGTGTGGAAATTTTGGACTCGGGCAGCTCTAATTTCTACATTTGAGAATTTCAAGCAAGTTAAAGAGAAGAGACAAGTTGCGAAATAGAGTCGAAGATGGATCTTTAAAAAACATTTACAGAGTTGTGGACTGAATTATTGTTACGATGCAGTGAACTGGCAGGTGTTGAGAACAGAGTACGGAAAACTTGAGTTACATAGAAAGAAAGTATTCTGTCAAGAATTGCCTTGTTGTCTGGCAGATAAGAACCTGTCGTTTGGAGAAATACTTTAACTCCCACTTAAGTAAAGTTTAAAACAACAGACCCGTCCAAAACGTTGGTATTTTCAAATTAAATGACACAATTTCTGCTCTTCTGCATTTAAGATTGAGCAGCTGGGTTGCCCAACATTTTAGTATCCATCAACCGTAAAACACGGCGTAATATCCACTATTCTTTTGTGAACACACTAATAGCAGTAGTTGCAGATTTCTCCGAAATATCGATATCTATGTACCAGGCTACAGAGCAGCATAGCTGAACTGGTTGATGGAGCGGCAAATTTCTAGACTTCTTTCAGGGATATTCCTGTTTCCAGTTCCGGCGGGGTCATCGACTATCTGCCTATCTGCCACATTTGACGACATCACATCAGTTGTTTTAACATGATGATGGAGGTGGTAGATTCTAAAGAACCTGGGTGCCATTGTACCAGGCATATCAGCGATTTATCTTTTATTATAGCCTAAATAAAGTGCAACACATTCCCTTACCATACAACGAAATAATGATGTTCACCGTCGTGGGAAAACCAACTGTCAAAATGAACAGTGGGTTTAGGCACTCAGTAATAAAGCGGGCTTCATAAAATAAATAGGTTTACCAAAGGCGTCATTGAACTTTGATATTTGTTTTCATAATCAATAATCCAGCTTTAACAGTGCTGAGAGAAAGGAGCACAAGTCCAATCCACCCTGACGCTTGATCGCTTTGAGCAGATAGACGACAGTCGTTTCCAGACTGTCAAACTGTCAGCTTTCTCTTTGTCATGTTGTTTTGTACCCAACATACGTCAGTGTGAAACTTTCTGGAAATATTGGGCGATGCAGAAACACAGAGTTTATAAATAAACAAGAAAGCATAACTGAGGGTGACAAGTGCCTTGTTTGCAGCTATAGGTGAAATGCATAGCTGAAGACGTGTGTGGGAATGGCAAGAATTATATTTTACATCTGGTTTTAAGATTGGCAAAGTATTTCAGATGTTTCCTCAGACCATTCAGAAATTAAAAGCTGTTACTCAGCCACAAATAAAATGCGTTTATACGGCAAACGTCATTGACGCTTTGCGTAATGTCTTTTGTACAAAATTCGTGCGTTCCTTGGAGGTCATATTTCAACCTACAGGCGCCAAGGGTCGAAAACATATAACCCTATGCAGATGCATGTCTTTCCCTGGTCGAAAATTTTCCATATTTGCAAAAATTTCAATAAGAATATCTGATAACAAGTGACAATTTTGGGACAATGTGAGTACGGTAATGAACCTTCGGGTTCCATGAAATGCGGGGAATTTCTTGACTAGCTGCAAACCAGTTAGCTTCTCAAGAAGGACTCTGCACCATGGAGTAAGTTAGTAAGTTTGAAATATATAATCAAGAAATAAGGGGAAGGAATTTTGTTCCTTTATTTGCAGATCTTTGGGGCTTGCCTAATAGTGTGAATTAATGGCTGGTTACCAAAAAATACTGACATTTCTGGAGTTGATGTGTTCTCATGCAACGAAATATTTTCTCAAAATAAGTCTTATATTGTTATGTCCAGTAATAAAAAATAGGGCCCCTCATCAATTATGAAATGTGGCGAGGTGAAATCTGTTCCCCTGTAATCTATTTGTAAATATCAAATTATAATATTACGGATTTGCTAAATTATTTCCAGCTGATGGACAAAAATTCCCGTGATATTTCGAGGGATATTCGGAATTTTTCGTGGAATTTTAAAATTTTTATTAAATATTTTAAGATTTCTCTCCGAACCCTTAAAGGTGTTCCGCGGAAGCTTGGTTGGAAAACATTTGTCTGTACTAACGATCAAGGTTTTCCTTATGCTATAGACTCTATAACATAAGGAAGAGCACCTGCACATTATCTGTCATTGCAAGGGGTTCCTTTGTCACCGTCTCCAACAACATACTTTTTGTCTCCTGGTTTTTAACGCCCTGTGCTATGGAAGAAATTTTCCAACATCTATGACTAAGTTCGATCTGATAATTCTGGGTTACGCGATATGAACTGGTGTGGTCTGGTAAAAATTTCCTGACATTTCGAAAAAAAAATTGTTTTGCTTTATTCACGTTAAGAAATTAGATTTCGCAGTGTTTTAGTTGTTCCATATCCATCCTATATATAGTATATAGTGTATGTATGTATATACAGGGTGTCCCAGGAGGAATGTGCCAGACTTCGGGAGAGTGTTCCTTATGTTAAAGTATACCGATATAACCCAAAACACCTATATCCAAAGTTGAACGGTTACGGAGAT
>Ga0123354_10016864_pt1 | contig 11441 bp, 7 predicted proteins | sample TergutLab28metaG_2_FD_97872 | JGI IMG/M metagenome (GOLD analysis project Ga0123354, IMG submission 97872) | Labiotermes labralis P4 segment gut microbial communities from Petit-Saut dam, French Guiana - Lab288 P4 | ecosystem: Host-associated > Arthropoda: Insects > Digestive system > Gut ... | reverse complement strand
AGTGGACCCCGTTCCAGACCCACTACTACTCAGAAAATCTGGTAGCGCCGGGGATCGAACCCGGGACCTCTGTATCTGTAGCCAGAAACTCTGACCACTAGACCACAGAGGCGGTCGTTATTAACCATCTAACAAGACATATATATACATACACACACAAGTTATTTAACTGTGTCATTCAGAAACCAAACTTTGTTCATGACAATGGAAACTGGGCAGTTACAAAGCTAGTGTATTACACACATTACACACACTCTCCTAACAAATTAACATCACCAGTATAGAAAAAGTGCCCTTTCTGATTCTCTGTAACTTTCAAGGTGGCATAATCATGGCAAGGAGGGGGGGAGGGGGGGAATGAAGTATCTCCCAGTTTCAGTACATTACAAAATGGAAAAGTATAAGACAAATACATTATTATATAGACGTATCAGCAAGTTTAACAACAACTGCAGCACAGATATCAACTGTACATGCAGTGTTATTACATATTCTCTCCATTTTAAACCTTTATGTTTACTTTTATTTACTGTAATAGGCATATCATATGAGCACATTTTCAACTAACATATTATGTTCAGTGTTCCGAAATCTATTAATATCATATACAGTACTGATATCACCGTCTTACATAACATTTACCTGTGCTAGTTTCAAGATAATGCATGTCCTAACAATTTAATTACTTTACTGAAGATTACTAACTAATGAAATTGTCTGAAAAAGTATGAACAGCCAAAACGACTAGTATTAAAAACTGAACATTTCTTTTACATTAAACACAGTGAATTCAAAGGAGTAACAAAAATTCCCAGTTAAGTGATTCTCAGTTGCATAACCATTCCTAGGAATGTGATTATCAATGCACGTAAGGGGACATCTAACTTCATAATTTCATGAATGGCAACCAAGTCTATACACACACACACACACACACACACACACACACATGTGTGTGTGTGTGTGTGTGTGTGTGAGGTATATTGATTACTTCCATTTTTTCTCTAGTATCTATCAAATGCCAAAATGTAATACACAGTACATCTATACAACTGAGTCCACACTCTTGATAAGCAATGCTTATTTCTTTCCACTAACATGCACGTGGTATAACAGCAAAAATATTAAACCCAACTTCCACCCTCAAAGTCTACGGTAACACACTGACTTATTGAAAATATGGGATAATGATGATGGTATCATATAATCACCATCCTCATCACCACCATCTCCATTATCACTACCATCATCTTTATCCTCTTCATGACCATATTCACTAAAACCCATTACAGGTATTACAACAAAACGCAAACCTTCCCCCAAAGCAGAAATATTTTTAACCTTTTCCCCTATGTTTAATTGATATTCTAGAATCTCTGTTTGAATACTATCAGCATGTGTTCTTTACATTTATTCCACGCGGCTCAGTAAAATCTGTTATTTGTAAAATTGCATCTGTCACTATTGTAATTGGAAGAAATGTTTACAGTACCACAGTGATTTGTGTGGCATATAGGAAAAAACTGATAATAACATAATAAACAGAATTCTTGAACGTTCAAATCTCTCATTGCCTTAAAGTGCATGACATCTCATTATTACATATGTTTACACCATATATTTCCATGTTATGTAATTCCTTATTTAAAGTCACGCTCTTGTTCAGTATTTTTAGTTTACTAACTCTCCAGGCTAAATTACTATTGGCCTTGATGAAACCTGTTATGACTGTGTCACAGACATAATACAACCATGGAAGTACTCCTGACCAATGTCCAATTTAAAACATCAGTGAAAATAATACTGCAAAAACTGTCAAGCCAAATAGTCAAATAACACTACAACGTCCAGTTAGAGAATATTCACACCAGTACCTTTTCCTCCCCCCCTTCCCCTCTATCCTACACGCTTCTTATTTCAGAACCACGACCCGAACTGCAAAATTATCACTAACATGTTACGCTTTTATTGCTCTTCTAACCTTACCGAAGTATGAATACATACACTCCCGAAAAACACAACTACCAGAAAGTTCATATACTACACATACATATACATCATCACGAAAGAAAATCTCCAACCAATAATCTTAAATACATTTTATACCAAAACGATCATTGCAAAATTAATGAAACCGGAAGGTCGTCCACAGCTAAGCTGCACCTACTTTCCATACCTCCGAAACATTAATCGCTAGTATTTCATACTAACAAACAATATATGTTTCTTTTACTTACTCCCATGTCTGTTAAAACATCTAATTGCGTATTTTCATCACAAATGTCAAACGTTTCACGGCAAACACTATTCACACTCCACACCCCAGAAACACCACAACTTCTGTACGGGCGGCTGTTACATTTAATCGGCACTCCCCTGCGGTCGTTAAAACATCAAAATCTCAGTGTATTAAAAAAGATGTCCAACCACATTTCACATTGCGAAATGAAACATATAAACAACATAACGAACATTCTCGTTTCAATTCTCAGTAACGGAATGCACTCAAGTTCTCTCTAAAAGCACCAGACCCTAACAATTAACATGGCTGCCAGCTCAAATCAATGAGAATCATTAAATGCAAGCGCATTCTATTATCAAGATATGTAACTGAGTTTGTAAGTTGATATTGCACAGATAGATGTCAGTTTTCTACGATATGACATCGTATAGATTGGTGCTTACGAGCCACCGTTTCGGAAGGTTTCCTTGAACCCATCTTCAGGATTGACAAAGAACTAAACGGTAGCGTTTCACACTGCAACATTTTTGGTTCTCACAGCAGTGCTGATAAATACTCCAGGCTTCTAGGACATGACACTCCCTAGATTTAGTACAGTGTACTATTTTCCATTTGGAAAGGAATATCCTTTAGTTTTTTACATCTCATGGCTTGGTGATCTGTGGTGGCAATGGTATCTGTTCCAGGATAGCTTTTATATCCCATTATTTGACATGTAATAAGTGGAAACAAAGGGTGGAAATTATATCACAGATATGATTCATGTCCTCCAAAATTAACAAATAATTTATTTAAGGATTGCAAGACACTAACGGTCACTTCATTATATGTATTAGAAGTGTTATGTTTTTTAAAGAAGTATAAATCTGCAGTACAAAAAAATAAATAGGCACATGATCATAATACAAGGACAAATATCAAAACTTGTAATACAAAGCTCTATTAAAAAGTGTAATTAATATGGGAATTTGATTGTATAATAAGGTACCAATTAATATAAAGAAGTTGGAGGAATATAACCCCCATAAAAGAGAAATGAAATCTTTTCTCATAGATCATGCGTTTTCATTCAGCAGGAGAGTTCTTATGTTACTGATTTGATACTTTGGCAGCTTGGCCTAAATAAAATAACAATAATATTTAATGTTGTATATGTACAAATTGTTAAAATAAGTAATTGCAATATGGATACGTGTATTAAGTCATTATGAAATGTAGTATAGAGATATTATTAACATGTGGCTTAGGATATTTACAAGTAGTCGGGCTTGTGTAAACTTGACGATGCACATTTTAGTTCCATAAAATTTGGGAAATTTGACAGGCTGAATGACTGTTAACTTCTCATGAAGGATCTGCTCTATGGAGTTGACACATTTATGGTTTTTTTTACTCTCAAAATAAAAGGCAGTTAGTTTCATAAACACTAACCGAGTGTTGTCTTGGAGCTCTGAAGTGAATTTTTAAATCCTATTTAAGTAAATTCCACATTACAAGAGGTTCCAGTGTTTATATCAAAGTAATTTCTCTGCAGGATTCATAGAATTTGTTGTCATGGTGCAGAAAGGAACTGGAAATTTTGAGGCGGTTGAAGGAGGTGTGGCTGTTGTTAGTGGTACAGTGCAAATACCTGATAATGTCTCCCATGAGACAGCATCCCTGGAATCCTTTGAGCCACAGACTAGTGATGATTTTCGGGAAATGTCCTCTCATGATATATACAAAGGGCTGCACCTGCATGGGTACAACTGTCACAGGGACTTCTGTGGTCTTGTGTCTTTGGACAACTCTGGTGAGTGTTTAGTAAGGAACAGGTTCTTTGCATTAGTTACACATAGTGTGCATAATGGGGAGGTAGCATCTGTGTGCATTGGCATGTATCAAGAGTTATGTTGTCTGTAATATGAAATTAACTTCTAGAGCAGTGACATGAAATATATATTAAAAGAAGAAATTGTTGCAAAACAAATTTGTGTGCTTACATAATCAGTAATATCAAAGTACTTTCTGAAATACAGACATATAAACTAAACCAACTGGGAATGGGGAAACAATTTTTGGTAGAGAAAAATATGATTATAAAAAACATAATGGCTGTAATGTACCATGTGAGTACTGTGTGTGAAATGTAATGTACCATGTGAGTACCATGTGTGAAATGTAATGTACCGTGTGAGTACTGCATGTGAAATGTAATGTACCATGTGAGTACTGTGTGAAATGTAATGTACCATGTGAGTACCATGTGTGAAATGTAATGTACCGTGTGTGAAATGTAATGTACCATGTGAGTACCGTGAGTGAAAAGTAATGTACCGTGTGTGAAATGTAATGTACCGTGTGAGTACTGTGTGTGAAATGTAATGAATAATCTCAGTGTTAATTTCTATTCAGTTGAGATTTTCCTCATGTTTGTGTTTCAGTATGCTTCTTACCCAAGAAACTTGAAATGGGTTTGACTGTGTATGAATAAGTTGCTGTGTTATTGTAAATAGTTAGATGAATTGGAGAATTAATTTCCCATCAAATCTGAGGGCTGTATAGTGATCAGGTTATGCAAAATGAATTTTTGTGATAATTGTTTTAGTGTAATGAAACCGAAGTGGTGCCTGTTGCAGGCAGTGTCAGTGGAACGTCCAACTGTGATCCATGTGACTAGTCAGAACTACAGGTGGCTGCCAGAAGTGCAGAATGCCGTCACTAGCAACTCCCAACATCACATTGTCCTTGTGAATCAGGGTGAGCCACTTTGCAGCATTGTGGGTCTTGTCAACTGTATTCATAGAGAGCAAGGCAGTGACTTCGCCAGGGTATAGTTGTACTGTTTTAACATTCTTATAGCAGCAAACAATACCACACATTATTCAGTATTCACCTGGTCTATAGAATTTGATTATCAGTGCAGTATGTTGTCTTTTCATACACATGCATTTTTGTTTAAAATGAAAAAACATTTACACATCAATATTTGATATCACAGAAAGAATATAAGAGTGTGCTTCCAAAGACTGAATTAACCATTCGACATCTGGTGGCAGCTATATGTACCAACTGCTGTAACATTAAGTAATCATTTGGCTACTTGGTATCTTTGTTTATCTGATTCTCACAAAAACAGTGATTGTTTGCCTAAACTGTGTTAACTCTTCGTCTCAGTAATGGTTAACACTCTTGTGTTCTCTGTTTATTACGAACTGCATTTTAACAGTACAGTATCTTTGGTTTCTTTTCAAGAAATATGGAAACTCAGAATGTGTGATATTCGCCCCACTGGTTCTCATCATTGAAAGGGTAGAATTTCAGTAAAGTGATGTCATTTTGATATACAGAAACAGAAGATGCATTAGAGCTCTGAAAGCTTTTATATACGTATTTGTTGCAGGTATTTTTGTTATTGCGGACACATCGGCACCCATGTTTAATCTGAATTTACCGCAACAGCTGAATAAAAATCTCATAATGAACATATACATTGATCGAAAGTGGGGTCATACCGGCATCTTCTGCTGGATAGCTGTGCCACATGCATGGGTGAATATCATGACTCCAGGAGATCTTTCCAGCTTCAAGTGGTTGGAGGGAAATTTGGACCCTGACAGGTTTGTGTTGGTGTTTTGTACCAAATATTGGGCACTCATTTGCACATTTATCAGACTGGCGACTAATGGAAATTTTTTTAAAATATTTGATTATTAATTTAAATTGCTTTATTGTAGAGCTGCAGCGTATATTTATATTTCTGTGTTCACAAAAGCTGACATCTCCTGTACCAACTGAATCCATTTCACATCTCAAATCATATTTCTCTAAGATCAGTTTTTACCCTTAACCTGCTAACATGGAGAATACAGTGAGCTCCTAATAATGCCAGCAAATGGCAGATGGGATTTAATTCAGCGTTTAAAGGGTTAATAAGCATGACATTTATTTTGAACATAGCTATCCTGAATTTTCTCATACACAACTGAGTAGGAAACATCCCTCTTTTACGCCTTGTGATAGAAGTAACAGCTATATGAAACTGAGTACAGGTAGCCTTCAGATTGGTTTTTTTCCTGAAGGAACTGTCACAAAAAAATAGTCCTGCTCACAGGGACAACTGTACCTTCTACTTTTACTGATCTCATGCACCTATCAGTTTCTATGCCAACTGATGGGGATCTGGTGGACAAACTATTTTAATGACTGAGCTAACAAATTGTGAGATGTGTTTGTACTACTCAGCTGGTGCTGTTAGCTGTGACTGTGTTACAGCATGCAATTTGTTGCTGGCTCTGTCAGAAATCTGAAAATTATGGTTAAGAAGGGCTTGAAAAATTATGCTGAATTGTACTTGATGAATTCACGTTTCAGTCACCACCACAGGAATCTTACAGTTACCAGGTGTGTAACAGCATGCATGAGTGTGACACTTCTGTTGTGGAGTTGTGTGACAGTGATTTTTGGACACTTTCACAAAATTTTGAAAAGCAAGTATTAACATTGTTGTGTCTGTCTGTCTGTGTGTCTACACGGAACAACTCAGCTCTCACTGGACAGATTTTCATAAATTTTGATCATTGTGTTTTTTCCAAAAATCTCTTGCGAAAATTCATGTTTCGTTACAATTGGTCGAGGACAGTGGGTACTTTACATGAAGACCAATATACATTTTTGATCACATCTCACTTAGTTCTTATTATAATGAGAACTGTTGGAGACAAAACTTGTAGAGAAAGTCAAAATATGCATTTTATGCTTAATAATTTGTTTCACTGAGAATCGTGCAATTTATGAGGTAATGCGGAAAGGTATTGTGGACCCGAACAGGCACCATGTGACAATTGGGCGCATGATCATTGCAGGCTAGATACCTACGGCTACAGACACACACTCAGAATATGTACTGATATTGATATATTTGCTAACTGCAGTTGGGTTGACACCCAGTGGCAGTAGTATCATACACATTTACACACAAACAATATGTAGAACAACACAATTAACAACTTTGGTTGGAAGGCTTTCTGGGATTCTAATCCAGAATGGTCACACTAAAATTAACAATGAACTAACTGCATAAAAATTATTGCTTATTGCTCTTCCAGTGCAAAAGAAGTTGCATGAATATGCCCCAGTGTCACATTATACGTATGTTGTCCATCCTGTAAGCATTTGAAATAATAAGGATATTCAACAGTTTTGTATTGCATTGTATTGTATTGCATTTTATTTCGGTTCCATAAAATCCAGTACATATTGGTAAAAACCTTTGGATGTAAAACCAGTCATCTTTCAACTACTATCTGTACTTATTAAATAACGAAATGCAAATTTAAAAAGTCAATAAAAATGGCCATGTTTGTTATACATTGCCATAAAAATACTTTTACAGTTGTAAATCTATAGATTTGTAAAATTTACATCCAAATAATATAACAAAAATTGAACATCAAAAATAGCATCAAAAGTCACATAATAAATACAAAGGTACAACAATGTAGATAGTACAAGGGGTGTTATAGAAATACTAATACCCTCAGATTTTCCTTCATGTAATTGATTATTTCATTATACCCTAATATAAGCAAGTAATTTCTAATGTCAGAGTGAAATTAATGACTATAATACTCTTCCAGCGAGTAGTAAGAGTGGTGATACAGAAGTTCCTTTAATTCTAGCTCAAAAGATCTAGGATCATCTGAGAGCTGTTTAATATGAGAAGGGAGATTATTATATATCTTCACACCTAAATAATAAATACCGTGTTTAAAACCAGTAGAATATGGTGATGGTTGGTGAAAATTTAATTGCTGTCTAGTCTTTATATTATGAATTGCTGAGTTAACTGTAAAATGATGTTTATGCCTTATAATAAACATCATAATGGAGAATATGTATTGTGACATAAGGGGCAATATTTTCATGTTCTTGAACAAAATTCTGCAAGAGGCAAACCTCCTACTGCCCATCATGATTCGTATAATTCTCTTTTGCATTAGAAAAATTCTTTTACTATCAGGGGAAGTGCCCCAGAAGGGGAGGCCATAGTTTATAACTGAGTGGAAAGTAGAGTGATACACCATTCTCAGTGTTTCAAGGGACATGTAAGGTTAAATAATTCTCATAGCATGACAAGCTTAATTTTGGGAGAATGTGAACAATATGGTTTTTCCAATTAATTGTATCATTTATATAAATACCAAGAAATTTGGTATTGGACACAGATTGAATTTGTTTGTTTAGATGAGTAGTTTTCGCCGACCGGCGGCGGCCGCTCTGTCGGTATAGTTCGCGTGCGGACTAAGGCCACGGAGTTTAGTTAGATGAGTAGTTGGCAAATAAGATTTATGTTTGTTAGATCTTGTAAATTGCATAAAATGGGTCTTACTTAAATTTATGTGAAGAAAATTTGTATTTAACCATTCATTAACAAGACTGAAGGCAGTAGCTGCTTTTAGGTCAAAATCACTTTTGTTAGAACTTGTAATTAAAATGGTAGTGTGCTGGTGCTGGAGTTTAATGCCTGCAGTGATCTGCAGCAGACTGGAGTTGAAATGGGCACTGCATCAGAGCAAAATTAGCTGTTAGAAATAGTCACTGTTCCATGTTTTGAAATATTTTCTGTAACCGTATTTATAGAAAATAATTCATATATATACATATACATACATAATTCATATATTTACACAGACATACATACATATCTCTGTAAAAGTTTCTGTGCTACAGTGTATGATTCTGAATAAACTAAAATATAAATTAGAGCATAAAAGGGAGTCATTTTCCAATGAAATAGAAGATAAAGTTACTCTTACAATTATTGTCCAGATGTGTTTAAAAAAAAATTGTTTGTTTCCGCATGCTAATTTAAACAACTTTTATTTTCATTATATTGGCACATTATAGTTGACATGAGAGCAAAGTTTTGAAAGTTGTTAACATAAGTTTAAATATGAACAACAAAACTTGTTGATACAAATAAATGACTTATTCATTTCTGTTCTTAATTTCAGTGTGCCTCCAGATGACTGGGTGTCTGTAAGTTCAGTCCCAGGTATAAATGATTAATTACATTGTATTGTATTGTATTTATTAAGCATTCATCAGATCCATACAAGACGTGGATATTTCAAGGTTATAACAAAAGCACAAGAAGAACTGATACACATTTATTATTTTGCTCTCAATTTCCAAAATGTGATTACAGCAACAGGGAAGCTTGCATGACATGGGGTAATCAGTGATCAGCTAAATCAGGTTAGAAAAGAGACATTTGTCTACTCACCCTTATTAGTAACAGTATGTATAAACAGTTTCGGTCTTTTCCAGCTCTGCATCTAATCCTTGAACTTCTTATTCTCATATTGTGAACAGCTCACAACTAACTAAATAGGATGTGGTTCTGTACCTTGTGCTTGGGAATTGCCTTGTTCAGATGTTGGTGGTTTTGATTGGGTTTATCATGGTACAGTTCAGTCCCTCCAGGAAACTGCTGGGATACTACCTCAGTTAGGGTATGAGTTGTTCCTTAATCCTTATTGGTCCAGTGTTGAGTTAAAATCGAAATCGCCTTTCCACTCTACTAGGTTCCTTGTTGGGCTCAAATTAGTGAGACATTTTGCTGCAGTTTGTGTTGTGTTTTCCCCCACTCCTGTTATACAGCAGCACCTTTTGAACTGTGAATATTAAAGATTTTCTGGACCAGGCTGTAGAATTCACAAGAGGAATTTGGATCGCAGAAGGTTAAGAATTCTTCCCAATTATTCATCCTGCTACTCTGTGCTTTCTAGTAGCCACTGACAGAATTGTAGAGTAAAGCCAAAGAAAACTGTGGAGCAGGGCAATTGTTATTTAGGTAGCTCATTTTATGGAAATAGAGGTTCATTGACCTAAAAGATTTGACATTCTTACAGGTGTAACTATGCAGGTAACAGTCTTCTGGCACGTGACACCGTGTAGTTTGGTAAATATTTACTGGTCTTCTAAACATGGATTGAGGCAGTAGGTTCCTCTGAAGCATCAGAGTATATGGTATCATATTTCAGAACACAGTGGTCTTGTTTGTTTGTTAACCTCATTCTCAGGAGCCTGTTACTGCACTTACCTTGCAGCCAGATGAAACGAATGTAAAAAATAAAGACCAAAACTGAATAATTTTGGGTCTGGCAGGTGGTTAGTCTGATGTGCAAACTGCAGTCTAAAGTTAATAACCAGATGATATCTTCATTATTCTGAGATGTTATGCAGCAGTTACCAGCATTTAGGAATGACCTATCAGTCCCATCATCAAGGTGAAGCAGTCCAAGAACAGTGAAGTTCTCATTACACTTCCATTTCAAAAGCCTGAAAATCATGCACGAGAACTTTTGTTTCTTCTGTGTGGTAGGGCAGCCTCTTAAAATATGCAGTTACTTGCAGAGCAGAGCTGCTGTTGCCAAATTGTGAGATGACTAATTCAAACAGTGTTGTCAGTTTTGTGTCTTTGAAAATTGTGACAGACAATAAAGGTATGCAAAAGTGCTTGTTTCTGTTGTAGGAAATTATTAACATTGCAGTCATTATCCCAACATACTCATATATATCCAGTTAACTAGCATACTGCATGTAGCAGAGCCTTTGGAGAGCCATTAATTCCTCAGATAGTCAAGAAATTTCCTGCCTCTTATGGAACCTGATATTTTGTGACATATTCCCAATAGTGTGCCACTTGTCCCTATCCATAGCCAAATTCATCCTGTTCACAACGTTCCTTCCTATTTCTTAAGATTGAATATAATATTTTCCTCCCATCTGCACCAGTTTCTTCCAAGTGTTGTCATTCCTTTAGCATCTAATGTGCCATTTACACAGAAACTCCCTGTTGTCAATGTACTCAATTGTTATAACAGTGTTCAGAAGAGCACACATTAGTCCGTATCCTAAGCAAAATGATGTCAGTCCACACCCTTAGGCATTTATCTTGAAGATTCGTTCTAATATCAGCCTTCAGTGTATCCCCAGGGTTTTGTATTGGTCACCTGGAATTTTAGTGTCTGTGTTATGAGATGGCAAAACTGTGCAGACGCACTGTGCTTCGTACTGTGCACAGAAGACTGTTATGTGCACAATTATGTTGCTGGTGTAACAGGGTGACAATTGTGGCATCAGATTGGCAGTTAAAATTCACACAAATTGTTTTCTGTTGTAACAGGACGGTGTTGCTGGGCTAGTATTCTCT
>Ga0123354_10016863_pt1 | contig 11441 bp, 8 predicted proteins | sample TergutLab28metaG_2_FD_97872 | JGI IMG/M metagenome (GOLD analysis project Ga0123354, IMG submission 97872) | Labiotermes labralis P4 segment gut microbial communities from Petit-Saut dam, French Guiana - Lab288 P4 | ecosystem: Host-associated > Arthropoda: Insects > Digestive system > Gut ... | reverse complement strand
TGTGGACTGGATTGGGTTGGCCCAGGATAGGGATAGGTGGCGGACGCTTGTGAGTACGGTAATGAACCTTCGGGTTCCATGAAATGCTGGGAATTTCTTGACTAGCTGCAAACCAGTTAGCTTCTCAAGAAGGACTCTGCACCATGGAGTAAGTAAGTAAGTAAGTAAGTAAGTACAAATTAAGCCGGAAGGACGCTTATATGGGGTTTATACAGGTTAAAGCAGCGGGGGGGGGGGGACAACATTAAGTCATTAGTAGCCCATGACGAGACGAAGTTCAAAACTTAACTTTTCAGGCCTATTAAAGAAAAGTAAAATTAACGGTTAGCCAATTGGGGACCGTGAGAAAAATTGAAGTAGTTGGATGAAATCTGAAAGAGATATCAGCTACCGCGCACTCAGGCCAAGTGGGAGAAGCCGTTGAGATTTGGCTAGGTGAAAACGTAATTTTGGTCACTCCGATTTGGGAAGTTACAATTAAAAATACTATAATTAGAAACTCAAAAGCACATTGGTAGAAAAGGATAATAATGGTTTTAAAAGTGAAAATGGTTTTGAAATGAAGTATTTTATTACCCGACAAGCAAGTAAGGTATAATTAATAGTAATACACCAATGAAATTACCGGTAAACAATAGTCATGAAGTGACAAAACAATGCGATGCCACCACCATCAGTAACAGGAATTACACTATAATTGTCTTGGACAGTTGCTATAATGAATAAAATACAATAGATATCGAGGCACTTGACTAAATTGTTAGATATTGTGCGAACAAAGTACATAAGTTTTCATGTACCTCTGAAGAACCATATGGATTCCCTGAAACCAAGAGCGTATCTACCGCGTGAAAGCTAAGAACGGCTGTAGTGTCATAAAATTTAAAACCCACAACATACACTGTTTCCCACTACCCATCTGCCTACAATAGTATTTATTGTACGTGTAAAAGAAATTTCGGCCCATGCGAGCCAATATCATGGATTTCAATGCAGTAAAAGTGGAAGTATCAATGGTTTACATCCATTTTCGTAAAAAAGACTACTCTTTAATATGAAAATTACATTACAACAATACAACAATTTGTTATAAATATAATCGTAAGATGAGACGTGATGTTGCATCTGAGTAAAATAAATAACGAGGGTCGCAAGCAACAATAACATCTATTCTCAAACAAACCTTCCAATATCTAAAATGTGCTACATGTTTGGCTTTTAACTTAAAAAGTCTTGAGGCACAGACAGCAATATGTTTAAAATAGGCAAAACATTATTAGTCCTTATAAACTAACATAAATGTTTAGAGTGGGAACGATAGCTTTAAATTAAAATTTAAAAAATGTAGGTCATTTTTAACATTACACACTGTCAACAATAGCTGTTTTGTTCATCTGCTGCTTTAAAAATACAGACTTCTAAGAGAAATAACTATTCAGTACATAGTGTTAAAATATACTGTTAATAAGACGTAACAATGATGCGCGTTCTTGCAGCCACTGTTGCAGTGGAACAACAATAAGTATTGCACATTCCGAGTGTATTTTGTTAACCTTAGATATGCTGCATGCAAGGCGCATGCGCCGTATTGTCATCTACGGCCTGTCCGGTTCTACAGTATTTTTCACATTATCTCACAAACGGCAAGATTTTCGGGTGGGGGGGGGGGAATTATTGAACGTATAGTGTGTGTTTTGATTTTCTCTACGACTTTTACCTGAAACATTTCTCATTCTAAGAAATGAGTGAGATATGATCATCAATGTTCAAGTAAAGTACCCGCTACTATTGTCAGATTTTAATCAAACCTGATTTCTTGCGACAGATTTTCGAAAAATCCACAATAAAATCTCAATAAAACCCGTCTTATGGAAGCCGAGTTGTACCATGCAGGCGGAGGACAGACAGACATAAAGAAGCTAGTAGTCGCTTTTTGCAACTTTGCAAAGCGCCTAAAACTGTTGCCGTTTCTAATGTAGCTTGATGTCAGTGATACACACACACACACACACACACATATGTGTGTGTGTGTGTATGTATGTATGTATGTATGTATATATATATATATAAAAGATATATGGCAAAATCCAGTCATACGAGTATTGAACTTGCATTAGATCGCCTATTAACTAACCCAGTAAGTAAAATTAATTTTAATATTATACTTAATTAATTTTAATATTAAAAATAGGCGGACACCTTGTATACAAATACCCATGCAACTTTTAAAGCAGCTAAAATATATTACAATACTGGCAAACATTTTTAAACCTTCTACAATTCCATGTTAATTCCCTTCAAGGCCAATACAGTTATTATTTGTAAAGGTAAAAATCACCCTATAAAAGGCCACGAAGACCAAGAGGTTGAGTAGATGTATAGCTATATGCTTTCTTTAACCTCGACGCTAGATGGGGTAGGTCTTCAGCGCAACGCCCCGTCCGCTTTACCCGCGGGAAAGACCCAGTACCCATTCTATAGGAGGCTGCGTGGGCCCCATGGCCGGTTTGGACGTGTGCGGAAAATCTCGCCTCCACCATGCTTTGTAAAGCTACACAGAATATAAGACAGAAGGATAAGTAACAGAGATATAAACGGATGTTAAACAATCAAAAACGGAAGATGCAGATTTGTATAACTATGACGAAGATGGATTTCAGAGTGTGTTTAAACTTCGTTGTGTCCCGAGGATTTTAATTTTCGGGCCGCCAGTGCCTTCAACATTACGAGTAGTCTGAGAGGTACCATGCAGTGATTCCCAACGACACACCGTGTACATCTCGCCAAAGAAGATTCAGCGCACAGACCCAAGCACATCAGCTCAGAAACGAGAACTTGCAACATCAGATCTCGGGCTCTTAGGGTTTTTCTCAGTTTCCAAGATAAGTACCTTGTTCTTACCCTAAAACAGTCCCAAACAGACACGGAAAGACTTGCATAAAGCTGCCTCAAAGGACACACTGATTGGCATTATTTTCATACTCAGTATTTGCGCAACAAACCTCCTGCTTCTTAGGACAGCACTCAAAAGTGCAATTTTCTTAGGATTGCAGAAGATGAAAAATTGTTCACGTACACATACTTGCACGTGCACACCTGTCCCAGCCATTCTTAAGACTTTGTTGTCAGACTAACCTTTCTAAACAGGAAAATGCCATTACAGTAATCCAAAAAGGTAAGAAACTTAACGCTCCTTACCTCTTTGATAGACAACCTGCCGGCAATAGGACTACCAGTATTTAGAGAAGGATGGCTTCCTTCAAAACCTTTTCCAATTCATGCATCATGTCATTCGACTTGTATAATCTTCGGTACAGAAAGCATCGTAAAAGCAACCCTACTCCCACAAAAAATAAGGCATTCCGTACAGATATCAGATTATCCTAAAACATGTTTTGAGATTTTGAGTTTAATTTCTACAGTACTGTGGGCAGAAGAACTGAAAAGTTCACTCTTTTGGAATGGCCACTACAAATTTAGAAGCTGTTCCATTCTTCATACTTATAACAACAAATAAAACGGCTTAACGTAAACATTTTTAATGTATCGGTGGAAAAACCGCAATTCAGTTTAGATTTCTTTAATAGTTACTTTCAGTTACTTTCCACTAAGCCTTGACACTCTGACGGTGGATGCAAAACAGACATACAGGGCACCAAAAACGTTGAAACCCTGAAGTATTAAATATGGAAAAAAATATTAAGAGAAATAGCAAATCAACAATAGCAAGAAAAACACGGGTATGAAAGTAAAAGTGAAAAAAGTGGCTTAAAACTAGCAAACGATATAGAAGGTCAACATTAACAAGTAAAATAGGAGATAAAAACTAATAAGTGAAACAAAGATGCACACCACACCCTTTTCACTGAGCCCAGTCCTTATTTACCATTATTTATTCTACTCGTCTAGCACTGAAAATATCTCGTGTTCGATATAAACTCTAGCCATTGATCTTAAAACATAACAAATGTGAGATACAGTGTCAGAATTTCCCTGGGAAAAGGGGTGAGGGGCGAGCCCTAAACCGTTTGTGCATGTGATGTAATTTGGACAATTACATTGGTAAAGAAACACTTGCTCGTGAACACACAGTTGTATACCAAAACAAATATATTGCAGTAATATTTACTGTAAGCTAGTATAGAACCCGTTGAAATATCAACGGTTAACAATTAACTTTGCCATCTCGAGACGCAGTTTCCACAGATAAACCTTAAAATTGTGCAAAGCTGTACAATACAGCCCTTGAGGGATACTTGAAATCATGACTTCGGTAAACATCACATGCATGTGGCTTTTTTTGCAGCAGAGAGAGGGACCGCAATACGATCGGAATAATATACATGTCTCACTTCCATTTACTGTTGCCGCTGTGTTGGTCACCTCCTAACCAACAACAATTCTGACTGCTACATAACAAAATAATGGCAATATTTAAGCGTTCAGAGGATTAGATTTTATTTTATTTGTATATTACTATATCAGTTATATGTATAATGTGGAAACAAAGTCAAGTTGACCCACTGTGCTGACGGCTTAAGAGTCCAAACAAGGCAGGCAAAGTACGTACAAACGAAAAGTGAGGCTGTATACGCGTAACGACTTTTGCCGTGCAAAAGCTGTAAGTACTACATATTCTGACTGTTTCTCTGTAGCTTTAGTTACGCAGCATTCAGTGCGCATGCAAAGTACTAGTGTCATCTGCGGTCTGTCTGACTCTACCAATATTTCTATTCTACGAAGAAATCAGCAAGATATCATACTTGTACAAAGGTCTTCATGTAAAATGTCCATTATTCTTGTCATATTTTAATCAAAATTGAATTTTCTCTACAGATTTTTTTAATATTCTCAAATATCAAACTTCATGAAAATCCGTCCACTGGGAGCCGAGATGTTCAAATTTTCGCAGTTTTGCGAACACGCCTTAAAGGCAATTACATGAAGCAATGCTGATACACAATATAAGTCACTGTATTCCGCAGACGTAACACTTAATGGTTACTTCACGACATCCAGGTGAACAGCAACATAAGGGACATTAGAACGTGACCGATGAAAACCACTTGAGGAAAATTTACTACCAGTTTATTGTTGCTGCCGGCAGATGCCATACAGTGGTCGAACAGCGTTGAACGACGTTGTGCGTGCTTGTTGCCGTGGTGACGGATACTGCGCTGAGTTACTGATGTGTAAAAATGTGTCATGACTCTTTAAAATAACACTGGAATTGCACATTTTAATTCGCACATCCAAGAAACCTAAGTACCTCACAGCATACCAGATGACCGACGGTCGATTTCCGAGAGGGTCTTCGACAGAGTCTTTATTCAACACATCCTATTAAACGTATGCCACTTCCTCCCTCAATATGAATAAATGATGTGCACTTTATTGTATTTTGACTTCAATATTAATCGCTTTTGACTCAAAGACACCAAGAGTAGCCATACATAACTATGGCGGAGAGCGTAAGTACTAAAATGTTATAGGAATTCGCCACCTACACTATTTCACTTTCGTCTTGTGCCATAAACGGGAATTCGAATAGTGAAGTCATATTTGTATGTCTATTTTAAAGGATTACACAACCTTCTCACTGCATTTCGCCCAATGTACACCGTACCAAAACGTTTTAAATAATAGCCTAATAGTTGTTTCTAATGAGATGCATATTTCACACCATGTTGCACGTTTTCGAAGGGTAAACACCTTGAAAATCGATGACATTCCGGTTGAGATTCATGCAAAGGATGTGTAATATGGGACGGACCAAAATTAAGCAGTATCTGTTTCTTCATCTTATAGCCTAAGGCCCGAAAATAATACACTTTCATGGTAATTCATCAGTTTCGGAAATGGAACACATGGGCCGATGGGCGGATGGACTACACTATCTTCCTAGTGCACCTTCTCCTCCTGCATTTTAGGTGACCGATGAATCACACCGTTTCCGCAACCTTTCGTAGTTGCCTTTTATAAAAACTATAAACAACAGGTAAAAGGCACTGAGTAAAGAAAACCTGCTTCCACAACCTTCAAAGTTTGAGAACAAACTAGTATGAAACACCAAGCGATGATTGAAAGTGTGCAAAGGCAAAGCTCCATATTTCACGTTATAATCCCCTCGACGTATATCAGTGGTAAATTACTTGCGCCTGCCATTTTACCCCTTCTCACATCGGGAAAGAGCTCTAGAAATTGGGTGGGCCCCAGAGATGTTAAAGACGTGGTGCCAAACACAGAAAACTTATTATAACCGGAAATAGAACCACAGTCGTCCATATCAGTACTTGTGACTTTACTACGTCTAGTCCATAAATGTAACGAGAGGCAATGCATCGCAGTCCACAGTTTGAGCTATCGTCACTGTGGATAATTACTATGGCGCGAATTGTTGAGGGAGATCACGGAAAACGAGAGACATGGGAAACCAATTAGAGAGTTGTTGAGAGTCAACCTGGTGTGCGCTAATTACAGTCTAACCCTTGGTTGTCACTCCCTCGTCCGCCAAAACACAAACTTTGGCGGTTCCATTCACAATAATATTGAGACAAATGAAACCTGCTCTGCTGTCATTTCCACACATCAGTTTTGCTTTTATGGTTCTTCATTTTAACGTTCTGCGTTAATGTCACATAATTTGGGCCTCCACTTCACGTCAAGAGCGTATAATATTACAGGCAGGTGTAGCTGCATTAGCGAAAGAGGTATAATTAAATTTGAAATTAAAGTATTCCATGACATGATCGACTGCTCAGACCTTAAAGATGGAGGCAGCAAGCTACTCTGAGACCTCGGTTACTATTCACGAGTCAATGCAACGGCACATTCCAGAACATTTGAGTCTTCATTATCACTGCTAGGAGAACTTCAAATATAGCGTCGATTACATTTCGTAATGAAAATTACTAAAGTCTGACAATACAGATATAGTCAGCTAAACAGTTTAATTCTAAAGTGTCTATATCACTCATCCTAATACGAAGATAAAATAAGAGCCGCTTTGAAATTTACTCAAACTCCTGAGATTGAAATAAAATACGAGACTTTTGAAATTAATGTTTTCCATATTTCAAGAGCGTAACTAAATCTAAGTAGGGACTATAACAACACAACTGCCCACTTCTAGGTAAAAACGTCAAGCTAAGAGTATCACACAAACAGAACAATGAATAGGCATCCGAAACCCAAGAAAAACTATTTATAAAGTATCTAGTTTTCAAAACTGGAACAGAAATTTTCCTTTACTCTTATTAAAATAAAAACTAAGGCAAAACTCTGATTCATTATCTGTCCGTCTGTCTAATTCTTCACACTATATTGGTAAGGTGTGTGTAGGGAAAACTTGTTTAATTCTCAAAATAAACAGCTGAGTGATGTTTGAAATGGAAACGTGATGTTTTCCACAAGGCAAGAAACGAGTCATAAAATATTATTTGCTACTTTACTGTCACGCATAGTACATCGCTGGTGAGTGACAACGTACCCTTCCATCGAACTTGGAATGATCCAGTTTCAAACACTGGCCCAGGAAAATTCTGTAATAAATTCTTACTGGCTTTACTTAATTCTACTAGGTAACAATGTCTCACACCTGTAAATGTAAAATACAATGAATATTTGCACTTTGCCCACAGTGATTTTACGAGTTGCATATGATTTTCATAAAAAGAAAATCACTTCCTGCTACACCATCAACCCAATAGTTTATGTAATGGAAATATGGTGTTTCTATGAGGTACGTAAAGAATTATTTAAACATACTGATGCGTTTTGCACGCTTCAGATGATTCAACCCAATCACTTACTTCTATCGTTTACAATTCATCCTTTCTACGCACCTGGAACAGCATAGCCAAAAAGCCTGAGAATCAGTCCTACCACTTACTGACTAAACTTTGCTTAGAATTTATCATAAGAATAAAAGCAACTTCTTAGAAACAAACCCCTGATTATGCGTATTATATCAACGCTTTCCACGGACCAAAGTAAGCCTTAATGGACTATTTAAAGTAATTATCTTTAAAACAGCATTCATCAGCTCAGACACCGCAAATATTCGTCTTTTATTACGAAAAGTAGATAGATAGACGATGTCGCTCATTTATTATCGTCAGCAGCACGATGAAAGACCCGGCTGAAGTTTTGTAATTATACGGTGCTGAAGTAGGCACTGCTAAATATTCCCAAAGCAGCGTTCATTTTCGTGTTTAAAATATCTGCGGTAAGATTAGATCAGAAAGCGCATGCAAAGGTGTCAAACAGACTGAATACAAAACATATTTCACGTCCGAATCACAAAAACTTGACAATGAAACAGGGCGCGGACTGGATTAAACAGGCGCAGGATGAATGGAGTCCGATGTTGGGGTATTTCTGGAGGTGTGACGCAATGTTCCGTGGTGCTTCCAAATCGCTGGTACCGTACCAGAATACATGGCGTAACGTCGAAAACGACCGCATCTTAATATTTACCGTCGAGAGAACTTCAAAAATAGACCGTGAATTCTGCCGAGCTAACTGTCCCGCTTACAGGAAGTACCCTGACTCATGATGCTAGTTTTACGAATAATAAAAGGTTGCGTATTCAATTTAAGAATTTGGGAATATATAACCTCATACAATGCCGAAACTGAGTTTGCTGGCATTCCGTTACTTCAGAGCCTTAAATCACTCTTCCATCGCTTAAGAACTCAACTATATAGAATGCAAAATATCATCAGCATACCATCTTGTTTAAGGTCATTGGACCCTATCCGAAGCTAGTTTAATCCAACACCATCTTTCTACAAATTTACCACAGCAAGGTCTATTTTAACATCCGCAGAATGCCTAGACCTCAAGAAGTGGTTGTCTCTCTGCCCTCAGCTTACCAATCCAACATCTAGCACATATTTACGACTCCCTTCTTCACTGAAAGTTAGACGTACACTTAAATATCGTTGGACTGGTGCTACCGAGGGTCTTGTACATAACTTCAATTGTCGAAATTGCTACAGACATCTGAAGATGGCTTACGTAAACACTAGTAACGAAGTTCCTTGGACTCCAATGGATATGCAGCATATGCATGTGTGCGCGTGCGCGTGCGCGTGCGTGTATGTGTGTATGTACGTATGTATTTATGTATGTGTATATATATATATATATATATATATATATATATATATATTTGACGCAGTTTAAAGCATACCCAAGGCGAATGTTTCTAAATCGTAACTGAAAACTGGGCCGTTCATCTCAATTTTCATTCCTACAAAGGGTTTTATTTGTTGCCTGTAGGACAATGTGGCCTTTTCCTTTCATTGTTACACGAAGTGATTAAAGCGTGGTCATAATGTAATGGTCTGGTCTCCGCTCCCACCATCTCCCAAGTCGCCTTTAATAAATTCGATTAAATCTGATACGAATTTTCAGCAAGGAGGGTCAAATCAAAATGCATCGGGTTTTTCAGAAGTCATTAACACAACATATACAAAAATCTACATCAAATTATGATCTACGCACCTAATACGAAAATTTGTTGAAGTTATGTATATTTAATAATTTGGCGACTGACCACCAATTCTTTTAAAAAACCAGTAATTTAATGCAACTTATTTAACTGATCAATGTTCATTACGAAAATCATTAAAAACACCTAAATACAATCAGCACCAAAAAGAGATTTTTTAAATTTTACAACATTTACCATTAGGCTTCAAAAGATTAACAAATAAAACAAAGTATAATATAGTCACTGGGCCGTGGTATGTCTCAGGATCTCACCGTGCACACACTGGTTCGATGTCAGGCATGTGGCATTTTTGTGAATAAAGTTACACTAGGACACGTTATTCTTCGGTCTTCCTCCGCCGCTCTAATTTCACCAATATTTCCAGTACATTATTTCGTCTACCACCGCCCCTTATGATCTCAATATTTGAAAGAGTCGGTAAATAACGCACGTTAAAAAAGTCTCCAGCTGTGACCACAGAACGCTTTGACTGTGTACTTTAACCAGTAGATATGTACGAGTATCTTCAGCAGCAGAACGCCAAAACAAACTGGAGTGAAAATCTCAAATAAATTTTGAAAAAATTAGTGTATTACAGATTGGAGTAAACGTCTCATGCTTATCAAAACCTACACTTTACCTTGTTAGTCTGCAGTGCGTTTCATGATTCTACAAATTAAGCAGCTCCAACGGCATCGCAGCCCCTTGAATTAACTTCATAATTCCTAAATCCGTATTGTAATATCTCTACCCTTGTAAAGAGAGTAACAACGTCTGTCAGTGCAGTGACGGGGCGAAGGGTAGGTAATTTTGGTGATGAGATTATCTTAAATTAAGATTAATACAACTCTCGGAGCAAACAAAACATCAGCGGGCAAGCGGAGGACAGACAGCATGGAGGAGAGGAAGGAGAGAAAGAGTGATGCATCTACACAAGGTAGTTCCGGTAGTCATTCTGCATCTGTGTCTTTTAATTACGTTCTGTGTTATCTTTACAGTAATAAGGGGATCTACCTTGGTCCACTATCTACTCTCTCTCTCTCTCTCTCTTTCTCTCTCAACTGAAGTGAATCGTCAATTGCTCCCGGATACCTCACCTATTAAAGCGGCGAGTAACTGCCTCGAAGAACGTGGTTTGTACACGAGAAAGTGCACGAATTATTATTTTTTTTTTAATTTCCAGACCGGCTACGAAGCTCTACGTTCCAGTTTAGCTAATACGGATAGGGGGATCTATTCATCAGGCTGCAGCGATTCGTGTGTAACTTTAACAAAGCACCTTCGTCTAAACTAAAGACATGGAAGAAGTCCCATGGTTAATCTGGATGTCAGAGAATTAGGCGTCTCAATCTCTGCCGTTTCCGTCCCTCACGCTCCACTATAGTCTTCGTCAACCAGCCCCATGCGCGTTTTGGTAGATTAGTTTATCACGTGGTTATCATTACCAACCTTTCAACGAACGTAAGTTAGAAGGTTGGAAAAGAATGTAGTAAAATACGCTGTAAAGGGAAACATAACCCCTGGAGAGAGGTTGTCCTTCCACGGCAGTCGCCCTGTCGCCTCAGTATACAGAATTTAAGAATTTTAGGCTCTTGTGATCGTGCATCATGAACGTAGGGTGAAGAGAGAGAAACCAACAAGATGCAAATAATCTGATGTTCATTATGAAACTTCTATCTCACCATGTTTCGGGCATCATTATGCCCATCATCAGGAGAACAAGACCGTGTACTACCGCGTATGGTGTTCTGCACTGGTTGTGCTGGCTGAGGTTGTGTGGAGCTGGGTCACAAGCTGTGTGCACTGTGTGAAATTCACTGTCGAACAATTTCACACAGTGCACACAGCTTGTGACCCAGCTCCACACAACCTCAGCCAGCACAACCAGTGCAGAACACCATACGCGGTAGTACACGGTCTTGTTCTCCTGATGATGGGCATA
>Ga0123354_10016861_pt1 | contig 11442 bp, 7 predicted proteins | sample TergutLab28metaG_2_FD_97872 | JGI IMG/M metagenome (GOLD analysis project Ga0123354, IMG submission 97872) | Labiotermes labralis P4 segment gut microbial communities from Petit-Saut dam, French Guiana - Lab288 P4 | ecosystem: Host-associated > Arthropoda: Insects > Digestive system > Gut ... | reverse complement strand
TTTTGACGCCTAATGTCAACTATAGTGGTCGTACCGCACCGCTAACCTCTAAAGTTGCATTTTATATATTTATTCAACAAATATAGGTACTGAATGTTTTAAACATGGTATATACTCTCCGCTTTTTTTTTCTCTTCAAAATGCAGTTTGTTTCATAATTCTAATATATTTGGTTCCTGTATTATTCACATTTTATATACAGGGTGTACTAAAATTTAAAAAATAATTCCGGCGCCAAAAGATTAATACTTGATCAGGCACTCTTTACTCTGAGTTCGGAATTGCAGTGAGGCGTCAGCAAAAAAGTCGGCCATGTTGCTGTTAAAGAACGAAGGGGGAAACAACTTGCGGGAACGAGCTACATTCAAGATAAATAAAAAAAAAAGACACATTTTGTCATTCCATTCATGACTATTTGGAAATGTGTTTTCAAGTTTCATCCTCGCACGAGAAGTGTTTGACAACATTACTTACAGATATAATGCTATTAATTACAGGAATGTTATTAAATAGTGAAGAACTACCCGGCTGGCCACATTGCAGACCCCTTCGAAGCCCCATCAGTTTCCTTGTGGAACATTGGTCTGCTCACTGTACGACAAACGCTTATATATACATCAGATGAAGCATAAGTGATAATATTTCAAATATGTGTGTTGCATCGTGTAACATGTGTTTAACCTTCCTACGCGCAAGGAGAGACCGCAAGGTACGAAGAGGGGAGCCACACCTATGTGACAGCTACCGTAGCAAAGAGGCACTTCCCACTGCAAGGGGAAAGCGGATCATATATATATATATATATATATATATATAACTCTGACATTTAAAATCGATCTGTCAACCTTATTCAATCAGTCCCACCTACTACAAGTAAGCCTTCATTTCAGACTTTTAATACGTCTGTGAATCACGTGATCAAATGTCACAGTGCTGTTAAATAATTTACATCTGAAACATGTATTTATGGGCAACAGACCAAGATGTGCCCTGTTTCGAACAGAGTAAGAGACCTTCGGGTTCCACAAATACAAGGATCTCACCTGCGTAACCCTTAGACGTTCAAGAACGACTATGCTACATTGAGAAAAAGCAGCCATTGTGGGGCAAATGGTAAGGATAATAAATTAAAACACGGACGAACCACTTACGGCGCGGTGGTAAATATATTCACCGCTCGATTTAACATGAATAAAACAGTAAAAAGTACGCGTCGTGCAACTGACATTGCTTACACTCTGATACGAACTATGATCGTCACCGTCCTTACAGTACAGGTAGAAGTGGAGTTGCTCCTGTACAAAGAAGAAAGGCCTGCGGAGGACAGCAAAGTATAGCTCCACTAATTCTAAACTTTGGTCAGTGGACAGCCTTGTCCCCCGCCGCTGTAAAAGCAGGCTAAATGGGTCCAGATATTTGAGAGGGGAAAAAAAATTCTTTCTCACGCCGGGAATCAAACCCCGGATCGCCCAGGCAATAACCTAGTCACTACATAGGCTAGGTTACAATCCAACCATACCAACCCTTCATCATCTCGCTCACAACTTCTACACGTACGTGGCACATCCATTTTGAGACGGTCCATTGAAAAGAATCCAAAATGGCATCCAATTCTGGACGTGAGGCGACTTAAGCATGACGAATAGTATTCTAATGAGTATTGATATAAGAGTATCGACGCTGCATGCAGAGTTCGTCATTCATAGAACATATTTAAAAAGTACACAAAAATGTATACAATACATCAATACAGTAATTCTGACGCCACTAGGCGTAGCTTGAAACATACAAAACAGTCACTTTGTTTCCTTACGTAACTGTGAATCCTGGACGTGAACAACAGAGTGGTTGACAGAATATGGTGACGGGGAACATGCCTACATTTGGGCCTCGGACAGAAGGCCGTAACATATTGTATAGGCTGATGTAATGTTTCACAATTTGTACCCCTCATCAAATAAGGATAATCAAGTAAAGACTATATATGATTGAAGGTGCGCGTGCCATGCATTGTGGAGATGTAAAATGTATAAAATATCAGTCCATAAATGAAAGAAAGTGTCCATTTGTGAGAACTCGGCGTAGATGTGACGATAATTATAAAAACTTTATCCTCAAATGAGATTTTAGGGTGTATTTAAGAAGTTCAGGAAAGACTTGTGAGAAGAATAATGTGCAATGTAGTACAAACTAAGCTCGTGATAAAGGGTCCCATTTGACTTATAAAGTTTATATAAAACAGCATGAAATCAATGAGTTAGTAATACTCTGACCTATAATTATGTCTAAGTAGTGTGTAAAAGTATAGGATTATTAAACTGTTGAGATGATATTTTTATGTATTTAAATTTTTTATTTTTTAACAACTTATTATTGATTCACAACTGTAGACCACGCGATGTATAACACGTCTGAAGATCTTATAAATTCAGTGTGTTGAAACGAAAACGAATTTAACGATTTGATTTCCTTTTTCAACACTGTATGTGTACTACACTTTTTAAGACAGAATGAGAGTTTTCTACGGATGAAACAACAACGAAGCAGCATGCAAAAATTGTTACGTTATTCGTACATTTCCTGAATTGTTGCAATGTTACACGTTTCGACAACTGTGACCGCAAATGTATTCGAAGGTCTTACACGATTATTTTCTACAAGTTTTTCTATAGTAGCGGATCTGTTAAGCAGCTTTCCCATGACTGGCACAAGTTACAAACACTTGTCACTTGTGTATATTTGACACGTCTTGGGAACGGTGCACTTGTAAGAACATTGGTTACTACTCAAAGCAGTCACCAGGTGGAGGTTTTCTGTTACGAGTAGGGATGTTTACCAATTTAACGAATCATGGGAACAGTGTGAATGTTAATTTCTTGTACAATGTGTGAATACTGGCGCGTCTGTCACACACGCCAACCATGGGAACATGGTTTCAAAGCCTGAGGTAACTCTGGACACATGTAACTGAACTTGAGAACAGAACGTGAGAGAAATCGCCACGTGTGTTGAACTGCTGCTCCTTACGTAACGCTGACAACTCCTAGCAGGATGCAGCTACAGTAATCACTGTCATTAAGCCGATTTCACTGGTCTCCTTGAACTTGAGGGCCAGCACACCGACATATTCTCCCCTGCCTCCTGCCTTACGAAGCATTTCTGAGCCTGCATTCGAATAGGCTTACTCTCTACATAATCACAGCCTGAGGTAAGAGAAAATCTTATATTATTTCAGCACGCTGTGTCAACTGCTGAAGCCACTCAATCCTGCCGAGTTTGTAGAAGAGGCTATAAAAGCCCGTCTTTTACGAAGAAAGCGATAGGAAAAACTTTGACTGTTAACAATACGTACAACGCGAACCCCGGCAGCTCCATCGGTGCAGCAACTAGGCTAAGGGCTCGGCGATCTAGGGTTCGATTCCTGGCAGGGTGATGTGTTTTCCTCTTGCCCACGACGTCCTTTACCCAGTCTCTTATTAACAGAAACCGAAGGGGTTTTTCCCCGCGGGTACAGCTGCCAGAACGTGAAACTGGTCATGGTTTTATCTAATGCTCAGGTTCAGAATGGGTGGAGGTACACATCTGTTCCATCTATAAGCCTTCACGGCTTTTCGCTTTTTCAAAGCAGACACGGCACGTATACGTAAACGCGTGTTTGAAAGGGTTGAAGGAGAATGCCGAACTGAGAAACGTTAAGTTGAGGAACTCCGAGGAAGCGGTATAATGCTGACGTCGCCGATCGGCGATCATGAGAGTGACCATGACGTTGACTTTTGTTACGGAAGGCCATGGCAATAGCACAGGAAACCCCACGTGAAACAATATGAACAATTTGATAACTTGGTAGTTACTTACAGAACATTCGATTGCGAAAATTGAGGTGATAGCAACTAAGGCTCAAGGAAAACAGCCGTTCTACAAGAAGGAAATTCCGTATTTCGAACCGTTACATAACCAAAACCAGTGATTAGATAATGTGAACAGGTATAGGCTTCTCCGTATTTGTGTTGCTCATACAACAACACATTCGTCTGTATTTGTGTCGATTATGTAACGCGCAGCACGTCCGAATGCCGCAGATGAACGTCACAAACAATAAGGCTCAAATGCAAATACATTAAATTAGGTTACGGAAACATTTAAAATTCTAATAACATTTCATGTTTCGAGACACGTAAGATGCGACAAAATTCCTGGGAAAAACGTGGTAAAATTCAGGTATTTAGGATGGAGAGCAGGTAATAAGTCTCAACAAACCATCCGCCAGAAAAATTTCTTAGACAATTTTTCAAAAACACCTTCAAAAATCTTAATTCTAAAAGAAAAAATTAACCGTCGCCCTATGATATGGGCCTGACATACAGCACGCATCCTAGTGATGAAAGTCATGAAAGACTTCAAACAAGATTATTTAAGAGGACAAATCTTGAAAGAACTAATCGCACAAAGGAGGATGACGCTCAAATGGTTCTTACATAAAATGAGGCTACAGTGGATTCATTAGCGAAGGACTCCGTCCAACAAAGGGCTTTTGTGGACACGATAATGAACCTTATATTTCATAAAAAGCTTCTTCATCAGCTGGGGTACTACTGTTTTTCAACAAGGACAACAATGTTAAAAACATCAGTGTTCGGTTCATTATCTTTTAGACAAAGACATTAGTTATTCATTTAACAGGCAAATATACGTTGATGCAGGTCAAGCGGCGGAAGCAACGAATTAGGAGAGCCAGGTAATTTTAGAATAAGCAATTAGTTCAGAAACTGAATAGCAACCTTGAAAACACAACGACCAGTATCTTGCATGTCACTGCAACAATGTGCAACCTTGCAGGCTAAATACCAGACATCATATAAAAATGAAACTACTGTCAAATAACCGCCCATTGCTACGTTACGGATCAAATTCTTGCTCAGGAACGGGTAGAAACTCTGAAAATTTTAAAGGAAATAAAACGAGACGCTGTTCGGAAAGCTGGCCGTGAAATGGCGGCAAGTGTCCGGCAACAACCGCAGCAATTTCGACGTGCAAAGAGCCGCAGACACTTGGTGTTCTCCGCCGTGCGATGGCTCAGGCGGTTAGCTTCCAGCCTGTCACAGCACAGGCCTGGGTTAGGTCCCAGGTCTGTGTGAAGTTTGTGGTGGGCAAAGTGGCAGTGGGACAGGTTTGTTTCCGAGTACTTCCGATTTTCTCCTGTCAGCATCATTCCACCCATGTACGTACCATATTAGCCTTCATCTACATGTTGTTCTTAACAGAATTACAAACGGACGAAGTGTAGGAAACTTCCAAAAAAGCATTTTTTTTAATCAGGAAGCATTCGACAGGACAGCATTTTCATTTTTTTAAACTTCTCCTACCAACGCGGAAATCGGTCGACATAGCAACCAGGATACGGCCTGGAAAACCGAGGAACAGCGGTTCTATATTCCCGACTCTTATAAGAAAATAATGTCTTTTTCCAAAGCGTCCGGCCAGTTCTGCAGCCCAGCCAGCCCTCCATTCAGCTGATAACAGTGGCTCTTTCTTCGAAGGTAAAGCGGCCGGAAAATGAAGCTGAACACTTATCTGCAAGTGTCCAGGTTAGGAATGAGTGGAGTTGCACCTTCGCTATCCCGTATGGTTTCAGAGCTTGAATAAGGACAATTTTATCTACCCGCCAATGTGTTTCAATTCCTTACGCCTTTCATATTCGGGGAAATGATTTTATGCAAACGCTTATGTCATCTGTGTAAAGTCCGCATTAAAAGTAATACAAGGTTTCATGACCTGCACCAGTGGTCGAACCAGGTACTGTGCAACACTTAACTCCAGATCTCACAGACTCAACAACTTGTGGTAGGGTGTGAGTTTTCCCTTTACGTTTACCATCCCGAAGTGTATGTAGTATATAAATAAAGGAAAGGATCACAACAGTCAAACACAACAGTATTTTTATAAAGTTCTTAAAATATATTAGTAACAATATGGGCTACATGTTTCGACTTGCATCGAGTCATCTTCAGGCCCTCAAGGTGTAGATCCAGACATACAAACGTTTACTGCATTGTGGGATCCCCAACGCTTACAGAGTAAAAATTATGCATTATACATAAAAATAAAACATCTGCTTTGTTTTGATTTTTGAACTGGGTGAAGTGTTTGGAAATTTTACGTTGGCGTATTTGGGAACCACTTTTTTTAGCGAGGAATTGTTTGTTGAAATATATGCAGGAACAATATTTTAGTAGTTTGGATCTTATGTTTTTGTAGAGGTAGATGGATTTAGCCTTAAACTTTACATTTACGATCCTGAAGTGTTTGAAGTATAGAAATAAAGGAAAGGATCACAACAGTCAAACACAACTGTATTTTTATAAAGTTCATAAAATATATTAGCAACAATATGGGCTACATGTTTCGACTCGCATCGAGTCATCTTCAGGCCCTCAAAGTGTAGATCCAGACATAAAAACGTTTTATTTTTATGTATAATGCATACTTTTTATTCTGTAAGCGTTGGGGATCCCACAATGCAGTAAACGTTTGTGTGTCTGGATCTACACCTTGAGGGCCTGAAGATGACTCGATGCAAGTCGAAACATGTAACCCATATTGTAACTAATATATTTTAAGAACTTTATAAAAATACTGTTGTGTTTGACTGTTGCGATCCTTTCCTTTATTTCTAATGTGAATTCCCCCCCCCCCACACCTCCGTCAGTATTATTTAACCAGGGCTCCAAACTCGTATCTCATTCATCTTTCACCAACGCTAAATAATCTTAGCAAAGCTACTGACAGTAAAGTTAAATTCAACACTTCTCTCTCTTTCTACAGAAAGTGTGAATACGCATTCCTGATACTTGGCGTTTGACCTATGAACCATCATCACGCTTGGACAAAGAAACAGTTGCACTAAAATAAAACTAACACAAATATTCCATAGGATATCCGAATTCCAACACAGAACTCTGCGACCATAATTGACTGCGGCATACGATACAAACAACCGAAACCGTAAGATAAAAAGAGTGAAGTCCTGAGAAAAAACAAAGTTGTTCTTAATTCAGCAACAGGCCGTGAGGATGACGTACAGGCAGGCTTACAACTGTCAGCATTATGTACCACAGCACCAAATGAAGGGGATTAATCAGATCTCGTCCTGGCCGCTGAGCCCCACGGCACCACTGGGGCCCACAGAAAGACTGGACCTTTTAACACATAGAACTATAGCACTTCCAGGAATCGGAACACACAGTCTTCAGCCACCCGTCTTCTAACCTAGTCACTATACTAACAGAGCTATCTCGAATCCAATCTGCGTCCTGGGATTTTAGGGATTTGAAAAACTCGCCTTCGTGATTTCAGTGATATTATCTTACAAACTGCTCAACACAACCAAAATGTGATCTGTATCCGTTATGAGCTTCATGGACCACTCGTGCTCTCAACTGCTTTCAATTCCAGCAACAAATCTTGCGTTCTGATGCAGGGAGAGACTGGTTACCTAGCGACCATCAGACCTTGAGCATAACTCTCTCTCTCTCTTTCTCTCTCTGGTTTGAGGAATTGAAAGGTAGAATAATAAAAACAAGACTGCTACATAGCTGCTTGGAGGTGGCAGTGCTGGCTGGGATGCTGTAGCTGTATAATGTTATTTAACGTAAACTTGCTGATGAGCTCACGCTGTGCCGCCATCTTGTACCCAAAGCCAAAAAAGAACAAGATGCTGTAGACCGTTGGTTGCCTAAGGCTGTTAAAGGACTTGGACCTTAGACGTAAAATTACACGTTCCTGTCTGACTCTGCCTTAACCAATGATGCATAATTCTATAGTAACTTAAGAAAGGGATTATTGTCAAATCCGTTCCAGCGAAGATAGTGGCAATACTACGATGCACGCCGTCACCAAGAACAGCCAAGATCAAAACTCTAACAGCCCTGAAATTTGGGATTTGTGGGTAAAAAGAAATTAATCTGTATGGGGTTCCCCCCCCCCCCCCCCAAATCAGTCTGTGCCCCTGTAAGAGCAAGTCCCTTCACAGCACAATCCGTAACTGCGTATCCATATCTTTACGGTCTACTCTGTCCTTTACTGCTCACACCACAACACTCCTGCTGCTACTCCACCATTCCAGTGTTTCTTCTCCTCTCAAATCATTCCCTCAGTTTCTCATTCTATTACCCACTACCTCCAATAAAGGTTGTTTCTTAGTTACTTCATGTTCCAATTTACAACTAATTTAAAAGAGGCATTTTCCCCTACTTCTTTCATCTTCGTTATGAATGTACAGTTTAATATTCACATAGAGGTACCTTCTCTGTCCTACTCGAACATTTACTGCTCGCAATTACTCTCCACTTTTTCGATTTTCAACACTTCGTAGTGAATATTTCTCATCCTCCTCCCCCAGACCTATGGGAAGGGGGGCCTCCCTCTCAAATCCTCTGTTTATATGTCGTAACTCAAAAAGCCCTGCTGTCAGCCATATTATTCCACCTTTCCCGTTTCTTGCACAACCACCTACATAATCCTTATTACCCACTTTGTTTTCATTTAGCAGTAGTATAAAGAAGCAAGTCTTGCGACCAGAATCCGCAAAGCCGATCCAAGTAGTCATTCGATCTAAGTCGTGGTTCTGAAGCCGCTGCATTTTTGGGATCGCGGGTTCGAATGTCGCCTAGGACATGGATGTTGCGTGTGCCGTTTGTTGTTAGGTAAAAAGCGGCCTCTCAGACGAAGTGATTACAGGTTCAGTGGAGTCCATCCGGGTGTGTGTGTGTGTGTGTGTGTGTGTGTGTCTAATTGTGTGTGATCTAGAAAACTAAACGATGATAAAATCTAAACTATGTACGAGGTTGGGCTTTTGCACCACGGAAAAAAACCGCAAGACAAGTTCTTTCTGTGTCCTTACATCTTTAATTATTTTACACAGTCAAGCTATATTTTTCTCTGAATGACTGCGGAATACACGCTGATGGCAGTCTTCATATTTATTTCTTCAACTTCCTTGCCCAACTCTGCTGTTAAGTTATGTATGTACCACTCGTTATAGTTCCTAACCACACGCTGAGTACTCACATACAGTACTCACATCGCAAGTAACGCCTTTCCTGTTCTACTGTTGCTTCAAATTCCAAATCAGCCATGTTTGATGCACACATAGACATCAACCTTTATGCTTTCTTATGACACCTAACAAGAATTTTGCCAGTTCCATTCAACCTTCTTACTTGGCCAACATCTTGACACCGCACATCATTCTAGCTTCATTTCTCACAATATTTTCACTTTTATATCAAGTATTCTGCTAAGTACTAATTGACGTCAAAGTCTGAATTTCTTTTGCTGGCTTTTGAGCTTATTAGGGCGTGGTAAGAAAGACGGAACGTACACACACACACACACACACACACACACACACACATATATATATATATATATATAATGTGGCTCCACCAGTAAGGGTAAAGCAGTCCCTGTCCGTGGCATGAGGGCATATGTGGGCAGTAGAGGCATAGCTCCACTAATTCTTAACGTCCGCACTTCAAGCGGTAAAGCTTTTAATTTGTATTCGGAATAAGCCCGGTTCGACTCCGCTAGGAAATAAATTGACCTGAAAGTTTTCGTGGTTTTCCCTCAGTCACCCGTGGCAAATGCCAGACTAGTACCCAGATTTCAGACCTGGTCAAACAGTAGCTCGCGGGCAATATTTAGCTCGCGACAGTTTTAACTTTGATTTCAGGCTTCCGCGGCGAAGTAGATGAGAAATGCGCTCTTCTTGGTTATTACTCAGCCAGTAGCGGTAATTTCTTACCGACGTTTCAAGACTACCTACTGGTCCCATCTTCAGGGGTCAAGAATCCAAAAAGGGTCCTGACTTCAGGGTTCTGAACCCTGAAGTTGGGACCGATAGGTCATACCGAAACGTCGGTAAGAATTTACCACTACTCGCTGTGTAATGACCCAGAAGAGCGCATTACTCAGTGTTATGTTGCCCGCGGAGATGTCTGGAATGAGGAAACGTCGTTTCACTCTTTCCCTGGCACAGCTGAGGTGGAACGCAGAAGCGATTTTGAAAACTTACGGAGATATAAATTACATTCTTCATTAAGTTTGTTAAAATGTGCTAAAAATAGCTATATCCAAATGTATGTAACGAACTGCATTTTTATAATTTTTTCTATTAGCAGTAGCACATAATGTACAGAAAAACACAGAGATAATATTATACATAGAATTGTATGTATACCTCTCAATTCTACATTTTGTATATGAATTTTATGCTGCCCGCACCACATAAAAGGTTGAAAGGACTTCGTACAATTACACTACGACCGATTCCTTCCACAATCATCCCAAGCAGTTGTTAAGTTATCCAAATATTCGAGGTTAATTCGTCTTGAAATAACAGAATCATTCAACAATAAGCCACAAATAAATAAGAAATAAATCCATTCTGAGCGGTTCATTCCATTGATGACCGTTAGGTGAAAACCAGTCGTGTAGGTTTGCAGAAACCGCGTGCTAATGCAGCCAGAGGTATGTCTGTGTGCGGACACCGCATTAAATTCTGTAGTCACGTGGAAGTCACATTCATGTGTACTCAAATGTGACAACTTTTATCAATGGTTTCCTGTTGGTTAGGCAACACACTTCCCCATTCTGGCCGTATCTCGTGCACTACAACAATTGCACTGCGGAAGTTACGTCCAATATCCGGTCACTCAGCTTGTCTGCTTCACCCTGCTACGAAAATAAACAATGTCATACCGACAGACGTCGGCCGAAGCTGTGAAGCTTCTGGTTTGTGTTTGGGAGATGCCCAGTTCAAAACTCAGCTGGGACATCGACTAACCTGACTGAAGTCATCCTTATTTCCTCCAGGCAAATACCAGGAAAGCACTTCAAACTAGGCAAAAATCGCTTCCTTCTACATCCTTAACAATTCATCTTCTACCCAACATTCTGCCAATGGAGCTATCAAAAACGCTGTTAAGTACGGACGGACGCACGGGCTGAGGTTTGGTTGGGTGGGTGGATGGATGGATGGATAGATAGATGGCTAGATAGACAGACAAATAATACATTCATACAGCTACACATAACACGTTACATTAGAATTCTATGACTAATTTGGTCTGTAACCCTCTTCAGGTGAAACTAAATCCCAGAAATGTAACGATAAACGTACTTGTACTGTACATGTCTGCCCCATTAAGACATATAGGGAGTACAGGCACAACTCCACCCTTTCTTAACCTCGGCGCTAGAGGGAGGTAAGTGGTCGCCTCAACGATCCGACCGCTTTATGCCCGCGATGGATAGGCATCAGAGCCCATCTAGACATTTTGAAGAGGAAACACTCCTTGCCCCCCCCCCCCCCCCCTGCCATCCCCGCGCGCCCCCCCCCCGCCCCCCCACCCACCCACCATGCGGGCTGCCCGTTCTTTTTTT
>Ga0123354_10016859_pt1 | contig 11442 bp, 9 predicted proteins | sample TergutLab28metaG_2_FD_97872 | JGI IMG/M metagenome (GOLD analysis project Ga0123354, IMG submission 97872) | Labiotermes labralis P4 segment gut microbial communities from Petit-Saut dam, French Guiana - Lab288 P4 | ecosystem: Host-associated > Arthropoda: Insects > Digestive system > Gut ... | reverse complement strand
GCCCTACGGAATGGATTACACACCCACCCAAAGCCCTGAAAGGGCGTAATCTTTTGGATTTCAGGCTTTCAGCCTGATGAACGGGATTCGTAATCTTCGTAGGGCGATGCCCTACGCTATTGATTTTGCCCCTTTGGGGCGTCATTATCCGCCTACCAATGACGTGAGTATGAGGAGTGGCGGGAAAAAGGGCTGAAAGCCCGACATCATTCAGCGTAGGGCGATGCCCTACGGAATGGATTACACACCCACCCAAAGCCCTGAAAGGGCGTAATCTTTTGGATTTCAGGCTTTCAGCCTGATGAACGGAATTCGTAATCTTCGTGGGGCGATGCCCTACGCTATTGATTTTGCCCCTTTGGGGCGTCATTATGTAAACATATCCAAAATTCATCATCTCTTCTACTTATTAATATGGTAACATATTCAATAAACGACGTGCCGGAATACATAGTTTTGCCTTACACAAATATTTGTTTTCGATACAGACTATGGCATAAAAGCAAACATCTTGCCTCATTGCATCCATTTCAAGCAACATATTATAATCGAAACTTAACGTACCGATAACTATTGCCGGTGGCAGATTGTTATAATTTTGAAGTACCGGCGGGTCTGTCCAAAAACTTAACAAACTGGTGGTTCCCAGCGGGAGTCGTACACGGAAATCAAAATTTGACGTTTGATATGGAATACTACTCCCTGGTATATAATTAATACCCTGTTCTACCAATTGACAATCTTCTCGTATGCAATTTTCCTTATCTATCGAAAGTCCAAAAGTTACATTACAAGGATTGCTGTTGTTACAATGATTGTTTGCCTCGCTTGCCAACAGCGTAAATTTTCCTGTTGTTTGGCTAAAATCATCCACTCTTACGGTTATAAATACGTTAGCACATTGTCCGGGAGCGAGAATCAGCGGATTGGGCAACCAACCAACAACCGTAAATCCTTGTGAGGCGGTTAAGTACGTATATGTCATTGTTTTATTGGAACGGTTGCATACTCTTTGCATTTTGTCGAAGTACATCTGACAGCAGTTCACATAACAATTTTCTATTGTAGCGGTGTCGCATGGTACAGGCGGCGGTTCCTGTTTACATTCGTCTATTCTTAATGTTGGCGAAGTCAGAGAACAATTGTAATTGGGGGTGTAATTTACGGTCATATTATAACTGCCAAAATCATTGATGGTAAAAGTTGTGATTGGGTACAAATTACCGGAAGTAGGGGATATACCACTATTATTCCAATTAAAAGTCGGATAAGTGGGAGGGGGAGGGTAAGAGGAATAACAAATAGAATTAGGTAGTAGCCTGTAAACCGGTAATTGTGCAGGGAGGGTGTCTAAACAGTAACAACCTGTTAGCAGTGCGTCAAAATTTGGAGCAGGACAAATCATTAATGTTTTGTCGTCAGAATTACAACCGTTTTCTGAATAATATGCAGAAATAATCCCCGGATTATAAAAACACGCCGTTCGTCCAAACTCTCCGTTACTCCAATGCAACTCTCTATTGTCTGTTGAGGTTATACAAACCGGAGGATTGTGAATGCAGTGATTACCCAAAAAATCTATAAGAGGCGGATCCGGTTTTGCTAAAACTTCTACGGTAATCGTATCGTAAGCCAAGCAACCGTGTATGTTTTCAACCATAAGTGTTATTGTTTTTTGTCCGGCAATATCAGCCGGTATAGAAATATTTTGGGTGGTATCTGTTGCCGTACCGCCTGCAACAGGATAAGTCCATTCATATTTTAATGTCTCCCCCTGCGCCGTATATGCAGATAGTTTAATGCTATCGCCTTTGCAGTAACAAGACGCCCCTATTATTCTCGCAGTCGGCAGGTTATAGAAAGGAACATTTACAGACTTTTCGTCTTTACAGCCGATATCGCTTGTTACCACTACCCAGTGATCGCCGCTTTGGTAAATATCATGTGTATTAATTGTTGTTGGAGTTGGAGGTGTACTCCAATCATAAGAAATAATATCATCTGGAATAGTCCAATAAATTTCTCTCGGTTGTCCCACACAGACTTGACTGCCATCTGCATCTAAACTGCCAATTATATTTTTTGGATCAATTATTTTTGTCTGAGAAATAGTTTTACTGCAACCATTTGTATTATAGGCGGTAAGTGTAATCGGATAAGGAAGTTGGGTATGGTCATAAGTATGATAAACGGGATTATTATTAGAAGAAGAATTATCTCCGAAATCCCATTTAAAAGCAGTTGCATTATCGGCGGAGGCTGTAAATAAGATGGGAGTATTTTCACAACTAATATTTTCTATGGTCATTGAAAGGTTTGAGGGTAAAGGATAGAGCGTAAATTCTTTTGTTACCGTACAGTTGCCGATAGTCATTGAAATGGTACATTGTGTTTGAGTTGTAATTGGCGGCACAATAAAAAAAGCATCTCGAGTTGTACTTAAAAGCGTTATAGTAGTTGGAGAGCCATTAATTGTTATAGTAACAGGTCGTGGCGGAATGGTGTAAGTTCCACTGTATGAAGATACATCGTGTATGACAAGCGTATCCGGACAGTGAAATTCGTAATCTAATCCAAGCACATAGTTTACAGGTATTGCTATTGTGCCGGCATAGCAATTGCTGCCATCGCTTCCGCTTACATGAACGCTGGGATATCCGACCGTTTTAAATGTAACAATTGCCGTAGTGTTTGAGGTTACATTTATTGTTCCTGCCGTTGTATTCCAAGATAACGGTGAAACGGTGGTATGTGCCGTTACTTCGTATTGATTGCAAGAATTGGGTATTGCCGTAAATGTTAATGGAATATTTATACAAGTATTCCCCCCAGTTTGTTTATATTCATAACAACCACTATTTGTACAATTTGTTATCAGGTCGGTAACAGTGCAACAATAAGTTCCGTAGCCATACGAAGCCGTACTCTGTATAGACGCGTTTCCACCGGAAATATTAACACCATTAAAACTCCATTGAAAAGAAGCGTTTACAGTTTGCGCAACAGTCATAATAACAGGCAGATTACTCGTGTCTGGCGTTACTGTAGCCGCCGGCAAATCATGAACAAATATAGTGCCGGAAGCATGTGCCTCACAACCATTTAAAGTGTATGTCAATGAGATATTTTGCTGTCCTGCTACGGAGAAAGATGGATACGCCGGATTGGTAGTTGAGGTTGGAGGATTTCCATTATTAAATTGCCAACTATAACTACCTCCGAAAGGTGGTACCCCGACTGCGGTAATCGTTGCCGGCGCATTTTTACAAACATCGGGCGCGGTTATTGTTGGCGTTATGGTGCTAACGAGATTTAATTTTATTGTATCCATAGTAAGATAACCACCACAAGAAGTTCGTTCAACAACAGCATACGCAACATTAATAACGGTATTATTATTTATCTGATTCGCTACAATCGTTACATCCGGCAACAGATTATTTCCCTCTACGGAAGCTGCGTTTGTGGGGTAGATATACCACTTATACATAACCGTCGGACGTTGATCCGGAACCGACAACGGAATTGTAGAACCGGCACAAACAGTTTGGGCAGTAGTGTCTATGTCTGCTAAAACGAAGGGAGAAACCGGATAGACAATTAATGGTGTATCAGAAATGCAACCGGTAACCATATCTTGTTGATAAACAAGAATATCACAAATCGTATTTCCAAATGTTATTGAAACCGAATTTCCCGAATATACCTCAGACGAACAGGGCGAAGCAAGTTGCCACAGTAAGACATGGTTTGGGTTTGTTGGCGGCGGTGTTGCGCTATAAGTAGCAGACGTACCGTAGCAAACAGATTGTGGACCTGAAATCGTTACTGCGTATGGTTGCGGCGGGGTGCTTACCGTTATTATGTAATTAGCGGTGTTACAAGCATTTGCATTTGTCGCGCTCACACGATATGTGCCGGCAGTTGTGAAATGGTATTCTAATTTGTCGCTTGGCGGAGGAGGAGGATTGGGAGGATTGGGATAAACTTGATTGTTTGCACTGTCGTATATACGCCAAATGGTAGAATTAGCGCCTTGCGCGTGCGTTAAGTTAACTGTAAAAGTGGCAGAATCGCCCTTACAAATTGTTGATGTTTCGCTTTCTATTTCTAATCTCGGCAAAACCTGTATTGTTTTTGTAGCGCTCCCACCGCAATTTAAAAATGAATTTTCGTATTCTACGCTTATTGTATAACTCCCCTGAGTGTGAAAAGTATGAAGAATACTATTTTGTGTTTCATTATAGCCATGGTATGGGGGGTACCCATTAACATTCCAACTATACTGTGTTGACCCCCAAAGCGTTGTGTTATAAATTTGAGTTTCTCCTACGCAAACGGTATCGGGTCCGAAAATTTCAGCCGGATTAGAAATTATAGGTATCTTAATCGTATGAGTAGAGCAACTGGTTTGTGGACAACCATTTCCCGTTATTGTGATGGTGCCGAAACCTTGCGATGGGTTGTTCCATTGTATCGTTGCTGATGTTCCATTAGGAGAAGTATTAATAATTGTTCCATCGGTAACCGTCCATGTATAACTGCTGCAAAGGGTTGGGTTCAAGATATCATAAGTATGTGTTGAACCGGCACAAACGGTTCCATAACAAGAGATTTCAAGCCTTATTCCCGGTCTTACATTAACTTGGTATTGTTCGGAACTTTCACAGCCACAAGCGTTTACAACTGTATGCGTAATCGTATAGAGACCAATGATAGTTGGTGTGAATGTGTAATGTTCGCTGCTTGAAACTACAACGGGATTGCCCGGTCGCGTAACGCGCCAGAAATGCCCAACAATAGGACTTTCACCGGAATTTACAGTGGTCGTATTAATAAAAACTACGCTTGCTCCCAAACAAATTGTTATTGGTTCCAAAACAGGCGCCGGCGGAATTGATACAGAACTTATAGTTGGCGGTTCAATAAGAACAACACAAATTGTTTCTGTGTAAACACTGCCGTCGGGTTTTGTAATGGTTACACTAACAGAACCCTCATCGCTGTTACCCCACTGAACGGAGATTGTGTTTGTTCCCTGTCCGGTAAAACTATTCGCTCCGACAACTGTCCAATTCACAGAACTGCCCGTCGGTACGGCTATGCTGTACGTTACCGAAGACATTTTGCAAACTTGGTTGCAATCTGTTTCACTAATAATTGCCCTTGGTATTCTATCTGAATACTGGGTTAAAATACATTTCGAATCAAACGACGGGGTAATGAAATTATTCAGGCACTGGGCTTGAACAAAATAAAGACTTGCTGTAAAAAACAAAATTAATAAAAGTCTCTTCATAAACGATAAGTTTTTTTGACTACTCCCTTGAATCCCATCTATCATTTCGATTGTTCTTTTAATTGTTTTTCTAATTCTACTATTCTTTGCTCTAATTTTAACTTTTCTTGCTCGCTTTCTGCTCTGCCTTTTTCAAAACCGATGACTTCGCCTTTTTCAAAACCGATGACTTCGCCTTCGGCGAGTCCCTCGACAAGTCCTTCTTTTCTCGCATCGTTAATGGCACCGCGTTCGGTCATAATGTCAATTTTCCATTTATTGTAAAGTGCCAATTCTTCTTTTGTGTAGGCGGCTTGTTTCATATATTCAACCGCCTCTCGCGTGAGTTCGTTGTCTAACAACTCTTTAGGGACTTCTTTTGTGTCTTCATTTATGTCGGTGAGAAATCTTAACCACAAATCGTGAAGTTTCTTTTCCGCACGACCTTGCGGCTTGAATTTTGGCAATTCAAGAAACACAAACTCTAATCCTTTTATCTGTTTTTCGGTGTCTTTGATATTGACTATCTTGTAATGATGAAAATATTCGTTTTCCAACTCCAAATCTTTTTCAAAAGTGTCGTTCACAAAACTTAAAGCATATACGGGACGAAGCAGTTCAAAGTCTTTGGCTTTGTCTAACTGCATGATGTATGCTTTCGACGCATTTAACAATACCCGACTTTTGAAACTTTCTGACCAGTACATTTGCATTTCAACAATAAACTGTCTGCCTTCGCTGTCGGTACAGCGCACATCAACGATGGTATTCCGCAGTACACTGGCTAATTCGGGTATCAATTCTCCCGTATTGTACTCAACCGAAACTACCGGACTTTCAAACTGTATCATGCTGTTTATTAAACTTATGCACAGATGTTTGTGCTGCCCGAAAACGCGCTTAAACGTCAAATCATTTTTGGGGTCAAGATAATTCGCCATAATATTTTATTTTTTGTGACACACTGAATTTTGTTATTGAGTTTATCGAAATATTGAAATGCAAAGGTATAATTATTTTTTTATATTTTGCAAATTTATTTTTTACTTTTTACCGCAGTAAGTAAGTTTATGGGATACCGGATCAACCGTAAAGAGGTAACGGTAACGGAGTTTTTGGAAATGGGGAAGATGAGTGGGGGATATGAGTGGGAAAGGAAAGAGTTAAATATGCGAAAACGACATCTCGGATACAAAATATATGAATGCACATATAATAATACCGAATTATTGACTCCAACACCGCTGTTATTAAAATGAACCAGGATGCGTATTCGCAACAAAAAATGAATATCGGTAATTATCAATCTGCGCTCGATGGGTTGAAGCAAATATTAGCAGACGCTTCGGCTGCCATGAATAAACTAAAAGAAAGCGGAGATACACAGGGCGATGAATATGAAAAATTGAAAAAAACCTGTTCCATGTTCTGCAAATTTTATTGATTATTCAATTCTTCATTATGAATTACTTCTGCTATTTGTTTTGATAATTCGGGTATCTTATTGCAAACAACATCCCAAACAATGGTGTAATTAATTCCCATATAATCGTGGATTAACCTGTCCCGCATTCCCGCCATATTTTTCCACGAAATAGTATTCCATTTGAGTTTAAAATCTGCAGGAATCTTTTTAGAAGCCTCCCCTATTATTTCCAAACTGCGCACCATCGCCCTTTTCATAGTTTCGTTTTCCAATAAATTTTCTTTGGTTGTCTCTGGAGAAATAACGGAAAGAATGAATCCACATTCATCCAATATATGTTTTAAGTATAAAACAGGTTCTTTAGACATAAGCCACTTCTTTTAAGATTTGTTGCCCAATATACGGACTTAATCCGTTGACTGTTACTATTTCTATTTTCCTGTTGAAAAGATTTTCCATGTAATCATACAATGCCATATAATTGTCATAATTTTCCTTTTCCGGAAAAAAATCCACTAAAATATCAATATCGCTATGAGCCGTTTGTTCATTGCGCACATAGGAACCAAACAATCCGATATTGTTCACTCCAAAATCTGACAACTTTGACTTGTGATTTTGTATTGTTTTGAAAACGTCATCTTTAGATATTACCATATTTTATATTCCTGCTACGTTTTTTAAGTGATCGAGGCGGGATTCGAACCCACGACCCACAGCTTAGAAGGCTGTTGCTCTGTCCAACTGAGCTACTCGACCAGATTTTGCGGGTGCAAAGGTACTACTTTTTCGGTAATAAACCACTTTCAATTTTCAACTTTCAATTATTTCCGTACCTTTGCCGAAAAAAAGCGGAGCATGAATAGAATACAACAAGCCATACAGGACTCCATCGAGGTTAAACGGCAGATTTTGAACGACGCCGTTCTGTTGTCGTCGTTAGAAAAAGCGGTTGATATTTGTATTAACACGTTGAAAAACAACGGCAAAATACTTTTTTGCGGTAATGGCGGCAGTGCCGCCGATGCGCAGCATCTGGCAGCCGAACTGTCGGGAAGGTTCTATTTCGACCGTCCGCCGCTCCGTGCTGAGGCACTCCATGTCAATACCTCTTTTCTCACTGCCGTTGCCAACGACTATGCTTATGATGAGGTTTTTGCGCGGATGGTGCGGGCGCAGGGAGACGCCGGAGATACGATTGTAGGGCTGTCCACTTCGGGCAACTCGCCTAATATTTTGAAATCTTTTGAGGCGGCGAAAGCGTTGAAAATGAATGTTATCGCCTTCACGGGAGCGGGTGGGGGCAAGATGCGGCAACAAGCCGACGTGTTGTTGAACGTTCCTTCCGACGACACGCCCCGCACTCAGGAATCGCACATCTTGTTGGGTCATCTCTTGTGTGAACTCATTGAAAGTCGGATGTTTACAAATCCCAACAAGTAATAGATTATGATAAATATCAATGCCGAATGGAGTTTGTTTCTCGACCGCGACGGCGTTATCAATGAACGCATTCCGGGCGGTTATGTCAAAAATTGCGCAGAATTTGTTCTGCTGCCCGACGTTGTTGAGGCGATGAAGATTTTTTCGGAGCGGTTTGGGCATATCTTCGTCGTAACCAATCAACAAGGCATCGGAAAAGGGCTGATGACGGAAAGTGAACTTGCTGTTGTTCACCGTTTTATGACAGATGCAATTGAAAAAGGCGGCGGACGGATAGACCGCGTCTATCACGCCCCTTACTTGGAATCGGCGCGTCATCACACACGAAAACCCGCGCCGGGGATGGCATTACAAGCCAAAAACGACTTCCCCGCCGTCCGTTTCAACCACTCTGTCATGGCTGGCGACTCCATCAGCGATATGCTGTTCGGGAAAAATTTGGGAATGACAACCGTCTTCATCTCAAACGACATAAAACTGTGTCGAGAACATTACAAAATCATTGACTACTGCTCCCCGTCGCTTTACGATTTTGCGGAAAAACTTTAATAATAATTTACCGTTATTTCAATGTCTGTTTTTCTGCCTTTGTCGTCGGCAACGGTGATGATGACTTTTCCTGAGGGTGGGCTGATAAAAAACGCTTCCTGACGCCCGCACGTGCCATAATAGCGGTTGTTTACAAACCAAAACACATTTTTCACGTCGCTTTCTGCCATACAGGCAAGCATCAGTTGTTGATCTTTTTCCAAAAAATATTCCGACGGTTCGGGCGAACTGATCACGGGTGCCTTGCCGGAAAACATCTTGGTGCATTCGGGATTATGCGGCGGAATTTTCTCGTATGGTATCCGCTCGTTTTCGTAAAACGCCGTCAATTCGGGCGGAAAATTGGAATAATATTTCATCATATATCCCACTTCCGGGTGGCAGTCGCGGCAGTATGAAACGGTAGCGTCTTTATTAACAAACATTTGCAGCAGATGTTCGCACGTTCCGGCGGGAGAGACACCGGGGATAAAACAATCAACGGCGATGGAGGTGCAAAAGTCGGCGGGCGGCAAACCGCTTTCGGTACACACCAGCCGATAGTCCATGTCGGCAGGCGGCACAAACCATTTACCGGCGGTCTTTTTCGGTGCAACGGAAGCGAAAAGGTCGAACAGCAACGGGACGGCAAATTCGGCTCCGTTTAATGCCGACACCGTTTTTCCCGAGAAATTACCAATCCAAACGCCAATCGTATAGTCGGGGTTATAGCCTATCGCCCAGGCGTCGCGCCGACCGTAGGAAGTGCCTGTTTTCCAAGCAATTCGCGGAATATCCAACGAAAGTTCCCATCCGTTTGGGAAGTCGGGACGGCGCAACTTGGTAAGGCTTTCTGTAATCACATACGCCGCCGCCGAAGAGACGATGGAAACGCCTGCAACGCTGTCTGTTTGTTGCAACATTGTCAACGGTTTATACACTCCGCCGTCGGCAAATGCGGCATACAGCCCCGTCAGTTCGTAGAGCGAACAGCCACATCCGCCCAACGCCAGCGACAGCCCCAAGTCGTTACGTTTTTTCTCAATGGAACGAAATCGGCACGCCATCAATTTTTCAATCATCGCGTCCGTTCCCATCTCATGTAACAACGACACCGCAGGGATATTCAACGAGAGCGACAACGCCTCTTCCGCCGAGATGTTACCTTTAAATTTTCCGTCATAATTTTGCGGCGCGTAGCCGTGATAACTCACCGGCAAATCCAATAATTTCTTTTTCGGCGTAACCAATCCTTTGTCATAGGCTAACGCAAAAATCAATGGTTTTAAAGTACTTCCGGGTGAACGAACCGCACGCACGCCGTCCACCTGCCCCGTATATTTTACATCGTGAAAATCCACCGAACCCTGCCACGCAACCACGCTTCTATCCTGATTACGAATGACTAACACCGCAATATTTTCCGCTCCCTTGCGTCGAATGTTCGGCGCGTATTGGGCAACCTTTTTTTCGAGCCATTCCTGCTTGTTCAAATCTATGGACGCCGACAACTGCGAAGCCTGAGGGTGTGTACGTTTCAAACGCCATGAGTAATGGTTGGCATACATCGGGGCGGGGCGTCGTCGGGCTTGGAGCGGCTCGCTCAACGCATCGGCGATGGTTTTTTCGGGAAAGACTTTGTTTTTCCCAAACCGTTGTAACAGGGCATCGCGTTTTTCCAACAACGCGACGTCGTTGACGCCCGGACGTAACCCATTGGGATCGTTGGGAATAGACGCCAAAACAGAGACCTGCGCCAAACTCAACGACACCGGCATTTGTCCGAAATATAACAGCGACGCCGCCTTGACGCCTTCGATATTTCCGCCGTAGGGAGCGTGGTTTAAATAGAGCGTAAGTATCTCTTTTTTAGAATGATACATCTCTAATTGAAGTGCGCGAAATGCCTCTATCAACTTGCTTTTAAACGTGCGCGGACGCGGCTCAAGCATCCGAACAACCTGCATCGTGATGGTTGATGCGCCCGATTTCACCTCTCCCGAAAAGGTGTTTTGAACAAACGCCCGCGCCAACGCAACCGGATTGACACCAAAATGCCAATAAAAATATTTATCTTCCTTATACACAATGGCTTTGATGACGTCGGCAGGCAATTCGTCGTAACTGCATTCCATTCTCCATTTGTCCGATCCGTTCAAAAAAGCGTGGACAGATTCGCCCCGACAATCGGTAATCAACAACGAATAATCCCGTGTAACCCTGAAAGGAGACACAAAATCAATAACAAAAAACAATAATAATAGCGTTGTAAGTGTTATTATTATAGTTCTTAGAACACGCCACTTTTGCAAGTATTTTTTTTGCATAATTTTGGTGCAAAGTTAAAAAATAAGTTCATATAAATAAGACGCATAATGAGCAACAATTCCGGAAAAATCATCTTTATCTTAAATCCCATCAGCGGCTTTTTTGGCTTCCGTCGCAGACAAGTCAGGCGGATTATTGGACGATATATCAAAAAAGAACGTTTAGATGGAGAAATTTGGTATTCAAAATATGCCGGTCATACAACGGAATTGGTGAGGAAAGCGGTTGAAAATCAGGCGCAAACCGTTGTTGTTGCCGGTGGCGATGGCTCTATTAATGAGGCTGCCCGCTCGCTGATTCATACGGATACGGCATTGGGCATTATCCCGTGTGGATCGGGCAACGGATTAGCCAGCTATTTGAAAATTCCGTTCAGCATCACAAAAGCGCTTCAAGTCATCAAAGAGAACCACATCAAGGCGGCAGATACCATAAAGAT
>Ga0123354_10016857_pt1 | contig 11442 bp, 11 predicted proteins | sample TergutLab28metaG_2_FD_97872 | JGI IMG/M metagenome (GOLD analysis project Ga0123354, IMG submission 97872) | Labiotermes labralis P4 segment gut microbial communities from Petit-Saut dam, French Guiana - Lab288 P4 | ecosystem: Host-associated > Arthropoda: Insects > Digestive system > Gut ... | reverse complement strand
CCGTGCTGGTGGTCGTAGTGGTCGTGCTCACTGTCATGTCGCTCATCATCACCCTGAACGCTCATCCCACACAGACCGCTCACCTACGCACAGGTCGCGCTCACCGACTCTACACACGCGCTGCCATCACTTCTTCTGTTCACTCGTCTTTTCAGTTCCACGCTTCTGGCAGTAATTGAGGACGCCCACCAGCCCGTGGGAACACTCGCGCACCTGATGGGTGGAAGCGAGGTGACACATGACGGTGTCGATGCGGTTGATGTCCGCTGGGGATGGCAACAGGTATCTGCTGAAGACGGTTGCTGCCGGGGATGGTGAGCGTGACTTGTCCACCCCGCTCACCCGCTACTATGCCGAGACTGGCACGCCACCCGGTCAGTGGATCGGTCAGGGTGTCACCGGTCTTGGCGACGGGGCGCTCCGCACGGGTGATCATGTCAGTGAACGTCACCTGGAGTTGCTGATCGGGCAGGGCCGCAACCCGATCAACGCCCTGCCGCTCGGGCGTCCGTATCCGAAGTACCTGAGTGTGACGGAGCGTGTCACTCAACGTGTCGAGGCGCTCAGTGAAACGCTCACCCCGGCTGAGCGTGACGCTCAGGTAGCGCTCATCGAGGCGGAGGAGGTGTCACGTCCGGTGCGCCGTCCGGTCGCCGGGTTCGATTACACGTTCAGTGTGCCGAAGTCGGTGTCAACATTGTGGGCGGTCTCGGATGCGGGCACCCAGGCGTTGATCTACCAGGCGCACCGGGACGCTATCGCTCAGGTGCTCGACTTGATGGAACGCCAAGTCGCCGCCACCCGGACGGGCGCGTCGTCACGGGACGGGTCCATCGTGCAAGCCGACGTGACAGGGCTGGTCGCCACAGCGTTCGACCATTACGACTCCCGTGCTGGTGACCCGCACCTGCACACCCATGTTGTGATCGCCAACCGTGTCCAGGCGGTGCATGATGGCCGCTGGCGGACGTTGGATTCCCGTCCCATGCACGCGGCCGTGGTGGCCCTGTCCGAGTACCATCAAGCCGTCCTGGCCGACAAGATGACCATCCTGTTCGGTGTCGGCTGGGACACCCGGCAGCGCGGACAGCATCGCAACCCATCCTGGGATGTTGAAAATGTCCCCGAGACTCTGATCCAGGAGTTCTCCAGCCGAGCCGAAAGCATCGACACGGAAGCCCAACGGCTCGTCGGAGAATACACCAGCAGGCATGGGCGGGCGCCGTCGAAAGCCACAATCTTGAAGCTACGCCAGCAGGCCACCCTGACGACCCGGCCTGGCAAACAGATCCACTCGCTAGCTGAACTGACCGCCCAGTGGCGCCAACGCGCCAGCGGCACTTTGGGTGAGGACGCCACCAGGTGGGCGCAACATATCCTCGACAACCCGCGTCAGCCGGTCCTGCGGGCCGACGACATTCCACTCGACGTGATCGCGGATCTGGCATCATCAGTAGTGGACACGGTGGGTGAGAAACGGGCGACTTGGCGGCGGTGGAACCTGTGGTCTGAGACCGCCCGCCAGACGATGGGCTGGCGGTTCGCCACCACCAACGACCGGGAGCAGTTCACCAGCTTGATCTGCGACCAAGCCGAACACCTGTCGGTCCGTCTCACCCCAGCGGACATTCCGGTGCCCGCCGAGTTCACCCGCCCGGACGGCACCACCAGGCTTCGTCCCCGCCATTCCACCGTCTACACGTCCCAGGCGCTGATCGACGCGGAAGACCGCCTGTTGACCCTGTCACACCGCTTGGGCAGCCCAACCCTCGACCCGGATACTGTGCAGAACACCATCGACCAACCACACGGCCAGGATGTGATGCTCAGTGACGACCAAGCGGCGGCTCTGCTTGCCATCGCCACCTCCGGGCGTGTCCTGGATGTTCTCGTCGGCCCAGCCGGGGCAGGCAAAACCACCGCCCTCGCAGCTCTCAGGTCTTCCTGGGAACAGGAACACGGTCCAGGTTCTGTTGTCGGTTTGGCGCCGTCGGCGGTGGGCGCCCAAGTCTTAGGCGACGAGTTGGGCATCCTCACGGAGAACACGGCGAAATGGCTCTGGGACCACAACCACACCGGCTCCAGTTTCACTGCCGGCCAGTTGGTTATCGTCGACGAGGCCTCACTCGCAGGCACGTTCACCCTGGATCAGATTGCCAGCCTCGCTGCTGACGCTGGGGCGAAAATGCTGCTGGTCGGCGACTGGGCCCAGCTGGGTGCTGTCGAAGCCGGAGGCGCGTTCAACCTGCTCGCCCACGACCGTGAAGACACACCCGAACTGACCGACATCCACCGCTTCAGCAACCAGTGGGAGAAACTCGCCTCACTCAAACTGCGCCACGCCCAACCAGATGTCATCGACGAATACGAGCAGCATGGCCGGATCAGTGGCGGCAGCCAAGACCAGATGCTCGAAGCCGCCTACCAAGCCTGGCACGCCGACCTCGACTGTAGACGTTCCACTATCTTGATCGCCGACAACCATCAAACCGTCGACGACCTCAACCAGCGCGCCCGCCAAGACCGCATCCAGACAGGCCGAGTCGACCCGGTCAGACCCGTCACCCTGGCTGGCGGCATCCAGGCGTCGAAGGGGGATGTTGTGATCACCCGGTGTAACGATCGGCGTCTGGTCGCAGGGCGTACCGGCTGGGTCCGCAACGGCGACCGCTGGATCATCACCAAAACCCTCGACGACGGATCAGTCACGATCCGCCGGGCCGGTTACCGATTCGGAGCTTCAATCGTCCTGCCCACCTTCTACGTTGCTGAGCACCTTGACCTCGGTTATGCGGTCACCGCGCACCGCGCCCAAGGGGTTACCACCGACACCAGTCACATCCTTGTCACGGAAGCCACCACCAGGGAAAACCTGTACGTCGGACTAACCAGAGGCCGGCAACACAACCACGCCTGGGTCGCCACCGACCAGCCCGACGACCTCCAACACACCAGCAACAAGGCGACCACCGCCCGCGATGTCCTCGAAACCGTGCTACGCAACGTCGGTACGGAACAGTCCGCCCACCAGGTCGCCCAAGACGAGCACGAGAAGTGGAACCGCATCGACCATCTCGTCGCCATGCACCAAGAAATCTACAAGGCAGCCATCGCCGACCGCTGGGCCAGTCTCATCCAGCACGCCGGCCTCACCGATCAGCAAGCCCAGCAGGTACAAGCTTCCGATGCCTACGGGCCACTCTGCCACGAACTCGCCCGCATGGACAGCACTAGACGAAGTCCCGAGCAGGCGCTTCCACTCATTGTCTCCAGCCGGCCACTTGATGACGTCCAAGACATCGCCGCCGTCCTCTACCGGCGAGTGGAAGCCGTCAACAACAACCCAGACACGCAACGCTGCCAACAGACACGCCAGTCATACGTGCTCGGCCTCGTCCCCCAAGCAACCGGACCCATCCGAGACGACATGAAAACCAGCCTCACCCAGATCGAGATAGCCTTACGGCAGCGCAGCCGCGAACTCGCCCAACAAGCCGTCCACGACCACGAGCCATGGCTCACAGCCCTCGGCCCAAGGCCAATCGACACCCAAACCGCCAGCCAATGGAACCAGGCAATAGAAGCAGTCGCCGCCTACCGCGAACGATGGAGCATCACAGGTAACCATCCACTCGGGGAACAACCGTCTGATCTGCGCCAAATGTCTCACGTCATACTAGTTCAAAGGGCGCTAACGACAGCACGGCAGATATCAGAAGCAACCTCGTCGCTTCCTGAAATTGGCCACTTCAGTCAGAAACCACCCACTAGTCACGTTGTCGACCTAGCCTTGTAGATCCATCTGGAGGGCGAAGTCAGTGTCTCGGAGAAACCTCCAGGCTGGTGGGCCCACATCCAGCCCTAACTACAGACTCGATGAGAGAGACAGCTGCCTGCACATCCTCGTGCTCCCAAACACGGATGACCATCCAGCCTGCTTCGATCAACCGCTTGTCGGTATCGCGATCTCGAGCTCGGTTGGCTTCGATTTTGAGTTGCCAATAGCCGATATTCGACTTGGACGGAACATAGTGCTCAGGACACCCATGCCAGAAACACCCATCCACGAACACGGCAACGTGGGCACCAGGAAACACGATGTCAGCCGTTCGCCGTATCGTCTTGACGGGACGGGCCGCCACGCGATAGCGCAGTCCTCGAGCGAATAGAGCGTGCCTAAGCGCTACCTCTGGCTTAGTGTCGCGGCTACGGTTGCCTCGCATTGATGCTCTCGCCCGGTCGCTGGTAGCCCATGAACCGCTCTCGCTCATGATGCAAGAGTAGACCAGCCTGAGGATGTCGGTGGTATGCCGTACGCTCTTTCTACATCGAACGGCTCGGCAAGATGCACTGGCTGCTCGCCCGACAAACGATAGGCTGGAATAGTGGACATGTTGGATTTTTCCCCCCCAGAGCGGCCTGGTTCACCATCACAGGCTCGCCCCACGGCGATAGACCTGTTCGCTGGAGCTGGTGGGCTCTCGTTGGGCTTGGAGCAATCTGGGTTCGATGTCCTGGCGTCAGTCGAGTATGACCCAGTACACGCAACGACTCACGCCTTTAACTTCCCGATGACAGAAGTCCTATGCGACGACATGTCGACACTGCAGCCTGAGACAATCGTCGAGGCAGCGCGTAAAGGGTGGGCCGCGCATGGTGGCTGTGAGAACTGGGATGGCGATGTCGACCTCATCGCTGGTGGCCCACCTTGCCAAGGTTTCTCGTTCATTGGCAAGCGAGATGTGTCCGACCCTCGTAACTCCCTCATCGTGCACTTCTTCCGAGTCATCCAAGCGATCCGACCAAAGTACTTCATCATGGAAAACGTGCCGGGCATCGCATCAGGAAACCATAGGTCTCTGCTCATTGATCTAATACGGCTCTTTCAGGAGAATGGCTATACCATCACATCACCGCAAATACTCAATGCTGCCGATTTCGGAGTGCCTCAAGATCGCAGACGTTTCGTCCTACTCGGGACTCGGGATGGGCTACCGCGCTTGGTGTACCCGAACCCAAAATATAAGCCTGTGCGTGAGGTACGCAGCAGCCTCGCATTCAGCGGACTCCCGTACGGGCCTACCGTTTGGGACGCGATTGGAGACATACCTAACCTGGATGAGTTCGACGAATTACTTGAGCACGATCAAGTGCACCTTTCACGGTCTCAACTTGCCATTTCAGAACTTGCACGTTCCGAGTACGGTGCGCGCCTAGCCGGGGCTAATGACCCAGCAGATTACTCATATTCGCGTGTTTGGTGCCGAGAACTTCTGACATCATCGGCACGAACTGTCCACACTCAAAAGTCAATTGACCGTTTCAACGCCACACCACAAGGACATGTTGAGCCAATCAGCCGATTTCTCAGGCTCGCTGAAGACGGCCTATGCAATACACTTCGTGCCGGTACAGGTGGCGACCATGGGGCGTTTACATCGCCCAGACCCATCCACCCACGGCTTCCGAGGGTCATCTCAGTAAGGGAGGCCGCGCGCCTGCATTCCTTCCCAGACTGGTTCCGATTGCACGCGACTAAATGGAATGGTTTCCGCCAAATAGGTAACTCCGTTCCGCCTCTGCTAGGCAGAGCTTTGGGATCGTCAGTGGTCGATGCCCTTGGGCTAACACCAGTAAAACCAGAGTGCGATTGGGAATTGGGCGATGTTTCGTTGCTACATCTAGCGATGGGTGAAGCGGCATCGGTGGCAGGAGCAACACACACGACGATGCCGCTTTCTCGACGTATCAGTTACCAACAACGTGCAGGATTAGGGTAGGAGGGGTTCACGATGCCGGAAAGTAGCCAGCAACGGTCGTCGAAGTACGCTCAACTAATCATCCACGTTTTCCGTGAGCACTACCAGCCCGGTGATCATGTTGTCGCCTTTGAAAGGGATGAACTCGTTTCGGGCGCAGCTACGCTCGGCATTGACCTTCCAAAGAACCTGGGTGACGTTGTGTATTCCTTCCGGTACCGGCGCGCAATGCCGGAAGAGATTGCGAAGTACGCACCAGACGGTATGGTTTGGGACATTTATGGCAAAGGCGATGCCAGATATGAGTTCGAAGCTGTTTTGGACCAGAGTATCGTACCGAACCGACACCTACGAGCCATCAAAATCCCAGATTCGACACCGGGCATAATTGCTCAGCACGTCATGGGCTCCGAACAGGCTCTTCTGGCCAAGGTGCGATACAACCGTCTAATCGATGTGTTTACAGGAATTGTTTGTTACTCGCTTCAAAACCACCTTCGCACCAAGGTGCCCAACGTCGGGCAAATAGAGACCGATGAAGTCTATCTAGGCGTGAGTAAGGCCGGAACTCAGTACGTGATCCCCGTCGAGGCTAAAGGCGGTACAGATAAGCTCTCGGTAGTGCAGATGAACCAGGACCTCGAACTCGCCAAGAGCCGATTCCCAACCTTGGAGTGCCGACTAGTTGGAGCGCAGTTCGTTGACAATGACATATACTTATTCCTCTTCGCGGAATCAACTGACACCGGTCGTGTTGAAGTGCTCCAAGAAGGCCGTTTCCGTCTGGTACCACCAAGTGAGATCACAGAAAGCGACCTTCATGACTATCGCCAAACACTTCAGTAACTTAAATAACTGTCATGACGCGATTGCGGCGCGGCTGGATGCTCCTTTAGCAGTCTGAGCTAGCTGACCGTTTAGACGAGGCCCTAGCCGAACCGTGGGGGCCTTTCAAGCTTGAGCACACCTAAGTTGAGATAACCGACGCGCCGAAGCTCGTAAAACCCCGAAGACTTTGGATACAGGTTGTCGCCAAAGGTGAGGTGCGGCGGCGCATCCAAGTTGAAGTATCGTTCCCAGAGGGAGACGTGGCGAAACACTACCAGCCTGTGCAGCCTCCCAACATCGGGTTCTTCGGGTTGACGACGCTTGAGGAGTTCATCGGGGTGGCAATGGACTACCAGGTTTCCCAGAAGCTCCACGCGGGATCTGATCCCGATGCAGAGGACTACGAGAGCCAACGCATTCACGACATTTTCGACCTGCTGCTGATAAAGGATGCCTTCTACTCAGGCAGCCCGCCCGCGTCGCTTAGGGTCGCGTGTGTGGATATCTGCGACTTTCGCGCTGACGAAGCTGCTCAGCTTGGACGTCCTGTGCGCCGGTGGCCGCCCGTGTACGTCATCAACGAGTACTGGCGGTTTGAATTACCCAGTCTTGGCCGAGTCCCTCGTCATCATGCTCACTGTCGACGAGGCGGAAGCAACGATCAGGGAGGTTGGCCAAGTCAGTGGGGCCGATCAGTCTTGAGAGTGCGATTGCCGTTTTTTCCAGTCCGCCGGCGGCAACAGCAACTTCTTAGTGTTCAACGGTTACTACTCGAGGTGCTTCCTCCACCAATCGCGGTCGGGGTCTGATCGTGCAGGTATATAGTTGGCTCGCTGCTCTACCGCCCAGAGGATGTCTCGAATGATGGAGGAGTCACACCGATCACAGTAGTCGTGAAGTATCCGGGTTGTGCGCAACGGTTCTGGGAGCCCATGCTCAATACTGATTCGGCGCGCCTTGCGGTCATCAGTTGCTATTGCTAAGCCTCGACTTTCGGCGACGGCGATGACTGAGGCTTCACCGTCACCGAGGTCTCGTGCTAGCTCAACGTACGTCGATAACTCTTCTGGCTTCAGGGCCGTCACTGTCAACGTTCCTTGGCTTACGTGATGGTCGAGTCGGATGGGGACAATCTGGCAGACTCCGTCGACCTTGGCTCGTAGGCCACCTACCTCGGCGCACACAGGCTCAGGAACGAGTAGATCAAGGCCGAGCGTACGTGCGAGGCTGTCCAGCCGATCAGTGGCCTCCAGGTTGATCAAGACGCAAGCATCCAGGAGCAGCGGATTGTCAGAGGGCATGACTCAATTCGATCCTCGTAGGTCGAAAACCTGAGCCGTTCCGTCATCGCCGATGTCCGATGTTGCAGTCAGATCTCGATATGCCTGCCGCGCGCCGACGATGTCTGTGCCGAGGTAACGTGCAAGTTGGCTTTCGCTGATTTCGCCATCTGCATAGAGCTGAACCGCCAGACTTCGGTAATGGAATGGGAACACTTGCACAGTGTCTCGGTCACGTTGAAGGCCGAGTTGTTCTGCAGCCTTCCGAGGCTGGAAGTCGTGGTCTTTGAGTTTGTCCCAGGTTCCGGCTGGAATCATGTCGAGGTCTTCGAGCCTGAGGGTCATTGCTTGCGCAGAAACGCCGTAGGCGTGTGCCAACTGGATGAGCGATGCGGGCGTGACTCTTCCTGCCTTGCTTCGCCTTAGTTCACTGAAACGGCGCAGCAAGCCAGTTCGTGGCATCAGGAAGTTGGCGGCAAAAGCGTCCGCGAATCGCTCGGAGTCGCTGAGGCGCTTGCGCCCAGGGATCTCGGTAATCTCGGGCCTGTTCCGGTTGACAATGAAGTGTGCGTACTCGTGCGCTTCCGTCCACCGTCGACGCTCCCGCGGGTGGTAGGCGTTGACAGCAATACAACCACCTAACGGGTCCAAGTGCACAAACAAGCCCGAGATGTCGTGTGGTAGCGGCAGTTCAAAGATGCGAAGCCCAACTTCGATCTCGAGTGTCTCACGTACCCGATCAATCGGCCCATCGCCAAGACCAAGCCGCGCGCGCTCATCCAGCGCCAGCGTCTCTGCGGCGAGACCCGTATCAAGCCCCTCAATCAGACGAGCTGACGGCGCGTGTCCTGGTAATGAGGAGGATGATCGACGAAGCAGGTCGAGATAGTGATCGGCATTACGTTCGAGTTCCTGAATACTATGTTCGATCTCGTTTGCCCCTGGGGTGTTGGCGAGAGCAGTCCGGAATCGGGCGCCGATTGCAGTAGGCGGTTCGGATGGACGCAGGATCTCACTGAGCGGTTGGCCGTACAGGTCTGCGAGCGTTACGAGTTCAGTCGGCGTCGCCTCCCTCGTGCCTTTCTCAATCGCAATTAGAAGCGGTCGACTGACTCCTAGCTCGACGGCTGCTTCTGCTTGTGTCAAGCCGATGCGCTCGCGGGCGACGCGAAGTCGTTGACCGGTGTACTCGGAGCTGATCATTGTTTCTCACATCCACTGTCGTTCGACGCCAAGTGACTTGAGGTACACCTCGAACTCTTGAACGTACCTGTTGTAAAGCCGTAATACATGGTCGCGACTGACGAGACCATCAAGATGCACGAGTTCCGGAAACTCAAGTAACAGAGAATTCCAACAGTCAGGTTGATGGAGACAGCGTCGCAACCGATAGGCTTGCCAGGCCATTGCTGCGAACTCGGGGAGTTCGGATGGCCTCTGGCACCGGTAGGAGAGCCGTCCATCGATCACTGGCCGTGCCGCAGCAATCAGCGATTGACGCCGCAAGATGCACGAGGTGCATCGACCACACGGCTCGCGATCAGCGACGCGAGCCGAGAAACCACTGTCGCATGAAACCGTATATGAAAGCGCATTGTCAGCTGCTATGTCCGTAAGGTCGATCAGCTCCGCCTTGGTGTTCATCAGATAGGGTGCGTCGACCGAAAAATCGCTCCCGGTGAGTGCAGTTACGATCTCACCAAACATGTGTAGCGTCCTAGGGTGCATCGCCCTCGTCGCCTCAGAACCGCGCTGTGATGCCAGATACGGCAGGTTAATCGCACCGACGCCGTTCTCTGCCACGACAAGGCCGTCGGCTCCAGTCGCCATCGCCGCCATCGCACCCGAGGCAAGGAACAACATGCCGCGCGTGCGTTGGCTTGTCTCAGAACCGCCGATGGGCAAGTTAACCCGGAAGCTCAGGGCTGCCAGACGATTGGGTGAAAGGTGAGCTAGGCTGGAGGCTACGACGTCTTGAGTGTTCTGCATCCAACTATTGGTATGGACACTGATAGCTACGACATCACCAAGTGCCAGAGCGTTCTGAAGTGCGCACGCCGAGTCGAGCCCACCCGAAAAGAGAATGGGTCGACGTCCCGATGGTACGGTGCTGAACAGTGCTTGCTGAGACGGATCGAGCGGTCCCGGACCGATTGCCCGTTGTGAAAAACGGAGATGCCAGTTGTCGTCGGTCAGCCACCGAAGGAGCCGTTCGAGTTGCGGCGTGAGTGCCTGCCATCGTTTGGGGTCCGATACTGGCACCTCAATGTCGAGGTCGCGCTCCCAGTTGCCTGAATCGCGGGTTTGGCGCAGGCTTGGCCGAGCGACCATCCGGTCGACCGCGTACGCTGATGCGGCAAGGATCAGCAGGTCGGACGCCTCTGCGGGAACCGCGTCCGCGAGGTGTCGGCGGAAGCCTCTACCGTCCACTGTAAGATCGCTTGCCCACTGGAGTTGCTGATCCTGGCTGCCAGTACCCGACCGGTAGCGAACTACATACGAAGCAGCATCGTTCCCAGTCATTATAGGTCACCCAGATCGGTGTTGAGTAGGTCGCCAGGGTTTTGGGGGCGAACAACTCGGCGGGGAGCTCGCAGTCCGATTGCGTTGGGGTGCTTCACAAGTTGGTCACGGAGAAGAATTATCTGTGGGGCGCGCTGTACTTCCTCCCGCAGGTCCGCGAACTGCGTTGCCGTGAGCTTTCCCGGCCCAAGAACGCTGGGTAGCATCCGGTCAAGTCGGTCGTCAGTCATGTTGAATATGAACCTTTCAGCAAGCGCATACAGAGCAGTGACAGGTGAGGTTAGGGCTAGTTGTTGAGTGAGCTGGCTCACGGCTAGTAGTGTCATGCAGTGCCGGTCCGACACACTGGACTCACCAAGGATAGTGCTGGACCATTCGATGTTGTCCGTTGAGTGCTTGGCGGCCGTTATCCGTGCCGGAGCTGAGCCGAGCCCACCGATCTTGCGCAGGTCGGCGGCAGCTGCCTTAACAAGCAAATCGGCGATTCTATCGGGCCGATCACCCGCGCTGATGGAGTCCCGCACTCGCAACCAGCGGCGGGACAGCCCTGATCGAAACCGGTCGTTGTCTGGCATGAGGCACCTCCTAACAATTTGACACTTTACCATATGTAATAGCGCATTGTGATGTAAAATCATCAACACGCCGAACTTACATTACGGACCTTCAGCCACCGTACGGGCCCAGCAGAACGTCTGTATCGAGCAGGCCCCGTATATCCGGTCAACGGCCCTTAGGCGGCTACGACCAACAGATGAGCGGATGAGGCTTTCGACTCGATGTCCTGGAATTGCCCTGGAATTCAATCGCGAACAACCGCCACTAACCGGTACACTGTTCGTCACGGAAGAAGCGATCTTCCCAAGTCAAACGAGGAAATCGCCTACAACCGGGGCTAACCGCCACCAACCGCAAACGGCCAAAATCCGCGAAGAGGTCGCAGGTTTAAATCCTGTCACCCCGACCATTTTGGATACTATATTGCCTAGTCAAAGCGAGTTTCCGAGATTCGGAAAGTTGGCTGAAAATGGGCAAGTCATCTTTTAGTCATG